>Ga0126338_10001441_pt1 | contig 15413 bp, 7 predicted proteins | sample OrbCmetagenome_2_FD_92529 | JGI IMG/M metagenome (GOLD analysis project Ga0126338, IMG submission 92529) | Coral microbial communities from Petempiche,Puerto Morelos, Mexico - Orbicella C C metagenome | ecosystem: Host-associated > Invertebrates > Cnidaria > Coral | place: Petempiche,Puerto...
GGAACTCTGCGTCTTCTGGACTTTGTACTTCCTTGCTCCTTTTTCGTAGCACTCTCTTCTCTTATCTTGGTCTTGACCAGTTCTTTTTGCATTGTTGTAAAAAGAGTCCAAAAATCTTAAAAGAGAAAATAAGTTAAAAAAAAAAAAAACGTGCAAAAATCGCTCGTTACACCATCCTCAAATGTCAAAGTTGAGAAGAGGATTGGGTACACATCCAGTTAATAATGCTGATTGCCATCAGTTCTCTTTGAAAAGTTACTTTTTTTATTAGTGTGACCAAGGTCAATTGCGGTGGAGATAAATTTTCACCTTTATAATCGGCCTGATATTTAATTCTTCTCACGAGCGATTGGTCTAAAAGTGGAGAAAGTCCAATGATATCCCGTAGTTTTTAAAGTTTGTGTTTTTAGTTAACCTGTTCAAAAAATCTGGTCAATTTGAATACAAGTAAACGTTTTCAACAGGCTAACAAGGTTTTTGTCCAAGAGAATTATTTTTTACATTAACTACTTGGCCACAAACTGACAGGCTCAATATGAATATACTTGAAAGATAAAAAAAACACAATAGTCTCCATGTGGTTCAAAAATATGAAGGGATGTACCGCAAAATCATTTTGTTTCAATAGCGACAAATAATCGTGTACGTCTTCACACCAATAGAATAGTACGGAAACGAAATGCGAAAAATATATTAACCTCTAATTCTTTTTCTATCTTGAAGTTTGTCATCCCCTTCCTCCTCTTTGGTCTCTTCCTTTCTCAGTTCTCGACGTTTTATCTGGGGTAATAGCATTGGAGGTGGTCTCCTCGGTTTGATGAGATTTCGCACAACAGAATTAGGAATGTAGCCGTCTGGTGCGCATGGCCAATAAACTCCAGTGGTGGCCTTTTCACTTTCTAACGATGCTGGAACTTGGCCAAGCTGAGAATCTATCTTGGTTGCTGGTTCTTCGTCTACGTTTCCCTATTACAGGAACAAACATCGTACACAACTTAGAAATGAAAGGTAAAGTCTGCATACGAGCCAAGGAGCCCATCAGGCCGGTGCTTATCCCGGCTTCTGTAGCATGAAGCGACTAGGAATATTCCTACTCCACCCTGGATGGGATGTTAGTCTATCGCAGGGTTACCCCTTAGCATTAGATTCGCCGGTACCCATTTGTTCACCTGGTTGGAGAAAGGCACAGTAAGAGTAAAGTGTCTTGCCCAAAAACACAACACAAAGTCCCCAGCCAGGGCTTGAACCTGGACCGCTCGATCGGAATTCGAGCGCACTAATCGTGAGGCCAACGTGCCTTCACCTGTACACAACTAAAACAGATGTACAAATAAAGCCTGAAAAAATCATGTTTTTACATTCACGTCTTTACATCTTTTTCCGCAGTTCAAGCATATGATCTTTCATATATTCACTTGAAAGAAAAAATATCACTTTATCAATAAATGGGCAACGTTATCGGTTCCTAAAGAAATTCTTGGGCTGCGTCGGCGAGAAAGTGAAACATCTGGCAATTAGCTTTTTTTTTTTTGCGCAAGTTTAGAGTGGACGTGCCAAATGGCACGAAAATTTGTTTTTACCTTAACTGACTTTATTATCTGTGAGATGTTCATAGTTTTTGAACGTGATTTCGTAGAAAGACGCTTCAAAGCCATCATCACGTGAACCTGAAGAATTGAAATTTGATGATTAGACCATCTACATAGACTGTTTACAGCCCTCTCTTTTGTCGTATTTTTATTCGATCGTTGAAGGCGCGGATAGAATCGCGAGAAAACTGGACGCCAGCGCAAACCGGGAGACCTGGCGGGTGAGGACCGAAGCTCGCTTCGCTCACCTCCCCGTCTCCACCCCCGCTTGCTTCGCGCTTGCTTCAATCGCTTTTTCTTTCGCGTGTGTTAAAAATAGAGAGGCCGTGAACAGTGTACTATCTACAAACCAACCAGATTAGAAGATTAGATTTAATGATACTTGACGGTTGACAGTTACTTACTGGTGAAAACTGTTTTGACGGCGTTTAAATGTCATTGCATTTTCATTGCTAGAGATAACAGCTTACCAAACTGAATGATCGATATAACAGTCGTGTTAAAAAATGATTACATTCTACTATGTTTTTAACAATAAAAATACTAAAGCAATACTCATGCCTGAGTCGACAGCCTCCTGGATCGTCTTCTTTTCTCAAATACGTCCATTTCCCCCTCTCCTTCCTCTGTTTTGGGTTTTTCGATAGCTACCTCTTTCTGTCGGGAAAATAGAAGTTCTTTTAATATGGCTGTTATCTCCTAGCGCCTGTTGTTCTACGGGTTACGGTATATAATCATTATGGTGCACCGCATTGCTGCACTATTGTATCAGTTCTAATCAAAAGTGGGAAGAGGTTTCCCAGTTTGAGAAGGGAAATTTCCTTTGGTCCTGACTTGAGTAGCCCTCTTGTAAGTCAATCAGTTTCGTAAAAAGGGGTTGCTTTCTGAGACAAAAAACTAAAATTGCATGCAAGCAACATTTGCCACATACGGCAAGAGAAGAACGTAAACTGATTGCAGTAGCTGCTCTAATAACCACAAATCAGAGTTAAATAAATGACATGTTTGCCTAACTATACCTTTTTCCTCTTCCTGGTTATTTTTATTTCGGGACGTTCAAGCGACCGTCGCTTGCTAGCGTCAAGAGGCGTCCTGGGAACTCGTTCGGGATCGTACCAAAACTTCAACATATCATTGAACTGCACGTGCTCTTCAAACGGATCATTGTCGAAATGCATCTTAGACAGAATTTCCAAATATGGCAGTGGCAAGTAGTTTATGATAGTCACCACGCTTATATGAGACTGGAAACCCACTAAAAGGTCTCCTCGTGAGTTTGCGAAGCAAACACCGCGCAAAGATTCGTCAAAGCACATCTCTCGTACCAGCTGATTGTCAGTGTTCCAAATTTTGACACTGTGATCTTCACTAGAAGTTGCAAACAAGCCAAGTGACGAGCAACAAGAGAGCTGTTGAAGACAAGGATAATATTCAATCGCTGGTTTGCAAAACCGCAGGCATTGCGCTGCACCTTTACAAGAAAGGATTAGCGTGATCAAGCCAAGGGGAGAGAGATCTAGACAGTAAAAGTGAAGGACTACTCTTGAGTCAACCTCTTGAGTCCACACTGCTGACCGGAGATTATCCCGAGTTTAACTAGCAGGTTACGCAATGCAGTATTTCTACTCCTTCTGGATGAAATGCTAGTTAAGTGTAAGTGTTTCAATGCATTTTAGCCGTTGTTTTGCTTGGTAGCATTAACGGTACTGTTCTTAGAGGCAGTGTTTCCTTACCCCATTGATTGGCGCGGTGTGCCGCTCATCTTTAGAATGCGTTAGAAATTCGTGAGACTTTGCCACGGTATTGAGTATGCTGTTTCTATCTTTTCTCTCGTCTTGGACTCTGTAAATAATCAAATGAAGATGAATCACAAACGGATCGAAAAAGTCTATTAAATCATCTGCCAACTATGATTTAAACTTCAAGATTTTCTTCGGCTTTTTTGCATACTGGTCTCCCATATTATACAATTTGTTTTATGTACAGTATGTACAAAGAGATGTAAGTTTTTATTCAAAATATACACAGTTAAATATAACTCGCCATTTGCACCGTAACTTCTCTACATTGTCTAGAATAATCTGAAACTGTCAACTTTGATGTAAAATTTGCTTTGCTCTCAACAAAGGGAAACAAAGGTGAGTACTATTATTGCGTCTCTCAGGACAAGAAAAAAACCTTGAAAATTAACCTGCACATAATGACGTTGTTATCTGCCATTGCCATGCATAGCGTGTTGCCTGCCATTGCAAGGTCCCTTGGGGATTGCAGTAGTTTGACAAGGGCCACTTGTTGAATGGAAACTCGATTGATTTCAGGACGGATAAGCTGCCATATTCTGACGGTACGGTCTGTACCGCATGAAACCAGGTGGTCACGTGATGCAAGTTTGTCAGGTGCCTCGGTGAATGAGTTGGAAACTCTCAGGAATGTAACCTGGCCTTGGTGGGCTTGGACGTTTTCCTTCATGTAAACATCTATTTAAGCCAAAAAAAATACGTCTGAATATGATTTCTTTTGCAAGGAGGCAAACCGTTTTCTCTAGCCAGATGTGACTATAATTAAATCGCTGAGAAAAGTTAAGTTTTTTAACTAAGGAAGCTTGGGATCAAGTAATAATCACGTGGTTCGCCAGTGGAAAAACTCAAGGTGTTAGTCTGTTAGCTTTTATTAATGAAGTCAATGTGCCCTGGTAGCAACATTTCTACAATCTTCTCCCAACGACGTCATATAAGTTCTGAAAAGTAAAACCTCCTCTTTGGTAGCTTTGCCGGGAGACATAACTTCACTTTCTATGAAACACGTGGTTATATGCAACAAAGCGAGTCAACGTGCGATTTAGATTACGATCTAAAAAGAGTTTTGCGCCTATACACGAGCCGATAACACCTTAAAAATATATTGTTTTTACCTTTTCCGCTGACCAGTGATATTTGTCCGTCGTAGTGTCCAGCGAAGAGCAATCCAGACTTCAAATTTATTTCATTTTCATGAAGGGCAAACTCTGCATTGATCATCACTAGACTACAGACTCCTTGATCAGGGCTCTCTGGCACCCACAGTTGATAGGCGCTGTGAAGAAAGAGAAGGAAAGTTACCACAATTGTATCCTATGAGAAAGTTGTTTTTTTTTCAGTGTTTATTTACATTGATAATGAGGTACTTATACTGTTACTTTAAACCTTGTAAAAGGAAAACAAAAATCCCTTTGATAGCACTGTTGTTGTCATGTCTAGGAGAGTGTGGTAAACAAATACAAAATATATTTTCTACATGGCCCATGCAGCTTCTTAAGACTCTATAAACGGATACACACTTTACTCTACGAACACTTTTTCCAGACACGACGAAAATCTCGTGTATCTTCTCCGTTTGAAGTTTCTAGTGATAGAAAAAAGTGTTCTGCGAGATATCAGAATTTTCTTTCCACTATATATCTTCAAAGCTTTATAGTTTAGGGGAGTTTTCGCTCGTAATCACAGCCTTGCGCAGTGTTCGCTATAATTAAACTCCGAATAGACAACGACCTTTGTTCAGCGTTGGACTATTCCGTTAGCAAATTCAGAAATTTTATGGTTTCCAAATATACTTTTTGTATGGTATTGCAACCCTTCCTGTCCGAGAAAAGCTCAAACCGTACGTCCGTTGTATTCTGCCTACTTTAGTTAATTAGTTCTGTGTAAACAGCTTCTCTAATAACTGTGGTTTAGTGACGAAAGTAACCGTAGTAAACCTCTCTGGTGAAAACTAGGCAATCCGAGTCAACTTGCACGTGGAATGTTATTCAGTTATTCAGATTATTCGTCTCGTACAGATGTGATTTCAGATTCACCTTGGCTTCACCTTTATCCTTAAAGATAACATTTACTTATATCAAGAAAGACGGAATGGGGATTATCTGCATGATAACTCATTCTTTCTTATAATAAATGCTAAATGGCAAAATTGTACCCCTCTATTCTTTATAAAACTGATAACGGTCACCAATTTGTACAATTTGATAACAAACAAATACTAGGAAAATGAATTTGTCGACTTATGAATGACTTTATTGGAAAAAAGTAAACAAATGCGTCGGCCGGGAATCGAACCCGGGTCAACTGCTTGGAAGGCAGCTATGCTCACCACTATACCACCGACGCGTTCATGTTCAACAAGTGAAAAAAGTTCAGTGAAAATTTGCTTCGTTGATTACGTGTTTTTCAAACTCATTAATAATTTTATGGTTTCAATTCTCCGTTTTCTGCTTAGTTTAAGTTTCGATTGAGAAGATATATCAAACACTCAAGACAGTGTTTGACCACATTTCCAAACACGTCGAAGTTCGTCAAAAATTCTCCGATGCGCGTCGTATGTTCAACTCTCTTCTCGGTGTTGGAAATGTAGGAAACACGGTTTTTCGTGTTTGATAGATTACTTCATTACTTTGCTTACAAAGAGGATTGAAATTTAGTTTTGTTCTATTCTGGAAAACCGGTAAACGCACGATGACTTCCCGTCTCTCGCAATTTTGTAAATATTGCTCAGTTTGTTCCATTTAGCGTGAGGTAGAGGTAAAATTGCCAATCATTCAGTTAACCTACGGATCAAATCAATCAATCACCGAAACTCTTCCTTATGCGCTTCTTTTAAGAAACTAACCCAGTTAGCTGGCCCAGTTTTTCTTGTGCAACGATCACAAATAACGATTTCCAAGAAGTTCATTCCTTCCTTTGTTAGGAAGGGCACAACATTATCTAGAGACAGTTTAAACTATTAAGTATTCCTTGTGGGTAATCACTGATATTTAATATTTTGTAGGCGAAAATAGAATATTGAAATACAAAACTGACACTTTCAGGTGACTCTTACCAACATGGGTTGGTATCGCTCTCAAATACAAGAACTTCTCTTGTTCCAAGCACCAGGTAGATCTTTTCCTGTCTCGGGTCATGAGCCACGTCAACTATATCCGTTGTCATGGTAGTGATGGGCAGCACAGTCGTAAGTTCGTAACCATGAACGGGAGAAACAAGCCGCACCCCACCATCCTCAGCATGGACCAGTACCCTTGCGGGATACCCTGGGGATTTCACTCTGGTCCATCTTAAAATGCGCGAGCTCAGAGCGGTAAAAAGACTATGAAACAAATTCAGGCTCCATATCTTCACGTGATGGTGCGAGTGATAGTATAGCAGATCACCACTGAGAAGATCCATTTCGATAATCTCTTCGCCTGTCTCCAGTTTGAAGGTCTGTGCGCATGTGTCCAGGTTCCATATCCTGATAGTTTTGTCCAAGGAGCTGGAAACAAGCAGCGGTTCCTGAGGGTGTACCAGCAGTTTCGTGATCTCAGCAGTGTGGCCTTTGTGTAAAATCAATACAAGCCTTTGTTATTTCAAGTAGCAATTGAGTGAGACAGAATTATCTGGCTTTCAAAAGATATACAACTGAAAAAAAGTAAGTAAAGAATATATAGTTGTGGTCAAAAAAAAGTTGTAAATTAGGTTGGACTGGAAAAGCATAATTGAAATACATTTGGTAACAGCAAACATATCTATTGGTAAGTAGGGGTACAAATTTTATTAATGCCTGTTGAGGTGTTAGGTCTCCCCTCATGGACTGTCGCCTTGTAATGGTAGGGGAGCTTGTGTGTTTCTATGTGTTTCTATGATCCCGAGACTATACCGGCTGTGAGATCAATCTCCCTGGCAGATTCAGTCATGCCGGACAGGTCAGAGGATAGAAACCAAACTAAAGGACAGTCACTGGCAGTCACTCCAGGTTGAGGGTTTAGCGTTGGGCCAATCACCCTGCACAGTAAAACAGAGCCTGATTACGGAAACCATCATGGCCTTAGGTGTCCTGCTGGGCACGATAAGGGATGAGATGAGATGGAGAAGGTGTTAGACTAAAAACTATACGTTTCCTACGCTGTTAACCTTACCTAGAAATTGTGTTACCATTGGAAAACTGTTAAGACTCGTACTCCATGCTCGAATCGATCCATTTTTGTCACCTAAAGAAACCCATAACATGTGAAATCAAAAAAATCCTTTGAATATGATTCATGGTAGAATTGAAAACTGCTTTATTAATTGATTGTCTAAAAATCATCATTTTAAATAATGATTGTCGAACAAGTTGTTTTAGTCGAATTTCTCATAGTAAAACAGAGCCACTCGGTTTCAAAGCAGTGCAAGAAACCAACTCCGAACATTTACTGAACCTGAGACCAGCCGGCAGGCCCAACAAATTGTGTAGCATCCCGCTTATACTGCAATTTGGGCTCTCGCATGGCACTCGTGTTATTTCGTGCTTATCCCGGTTACTGTAATCTGACGAGTGATTAAAAGGAAGAAATGTGATCACACTTTCCAGAACAAGGAGTAACTACCCCGGTAGTAAGCTGGTCCTGACAGAAGAGAACATGTCTATGAGTGTGTACTTACATTTCCTGGACTTACCTGTTATGAAGTAGCTTGCGGGGTTATAGAACACACACGTGGTAAAAGAAAAGTCGCATTTCTTTTGAAAGAAACATCTTTCTCTGTGAGTTTGAAGATCTATCATGGATATCGTCACATCTGATATTGCTAATATCTGCTTTGACGCCTCATCAAGCGCTAATGACATTACCCAATCAAACGGCGTGAAAGAACAACTTATTAACTGACCGGGTATTAACGAATCTGTTTGGCCAATCGGAAACTTCCATGTCATTATTCCGCCGGCAATTCCAGTAATGATTTCATCTCTCATTTCATTGTAAGCGAGGCTGAGAACAGTTTTGTTCGCCGAAGTCGTGGAAAGAATATGGAACTTAGCACTGAAAATTCTCATCGACAAATCCGTGCAATATGTCACATAAACCCAACGTCTTTGAGCAAACAAAATGTGCAAAAACTTAAGATCTGTGGGAATCGTTTTAAAACTACCATTTGTTGCATTTCCGGGTTGTTTTTCCTTCGAGAAGTTCCAGATGTTAATTTCGTTCTTCTTTCCAACGCCGTGGTGTGATACAAAGCTGTGTCCTGAAACGGAGTTAACATGAGCTACTATTCGCAAGCGTTCAGGGTTCCAGATATCGTTTTGTAGTTGAAGTCCGTAAGGAATGCCAACGCAGAAGGGTGTGTCCTTTTGGTCTGCCACCATGTCCTCAATCTGAGGGAAAACCTCACCCCACGGAGGAATTTTTGCTTTGAATATAAATGTCATCGTGAAACCAAATTCTGAGTAGTTGTCTTCTTGTTTTTTCCTGAATGTGTGAAGATCTGCTTTAGTGGCTTCCTCTTTAGCGAAAACTCTGATTCTTGTGGGCGCTTTTGGCGATGAATTCTATGCCCATTGCTAACAAACCTTTAAGTGAAGTCACTTTCAGCTGAATTGAACTACTGTATGAAAGTCGTTGGCTAACGTTTTTAACTCGAAGCTCAGATACAACAAAGCATTGTGTACGTAATATTCTAATTGACTGGAAAGCATTAGATGTGACTGCTGTGACATAGCTTGTGCATTCGATTTGCGGCGCGCGCGCGAAAGCCACGCCAAAAAACAATTCTTTCTTTTTAAAAAAAAAAAAAAGAGAGAGAGAGAGAGAAAAAAATAATACTAGTCATTTTTGCACAAGCTCCATGAGCATGGTTTTGGACAAAGCTTTCCTTAAGGTGATTCCTCAGAAACAAGTTGTCGAACAGTTTTTTTGAAACTATCTCTGAATGTTTCCTATCAAGTCCTGTTTCGAAAAATATTCTTAAAATGATAGGTCACTATGCTTACAAAAGAGATATGAAGAAACAATTTTACCCATTTAAGCCTAATCACGTGCGTTTTTTCAGGGGTTCACGTTACATTTTCCGGTAGCTGGAGGCAAAGTTAAAAAAAAAAAAAAATACTTAGCAAAAAAACTTGATAGTTAGAAAGAATCGAGCATACCGAACAATATGATATAATTTATGGATCACTGCACAATTTTAATTTCGCTGTCGAGCCTCGCTTGAAGGAAAACTCTTGAATTTTTTACATGTACAAGCGCTTATGAGCGCGCGCTAATGACGCGAAATCGTGCGCAGTACTTCGTTTATGTCTCAATAAAGGCTAGAATAAAAATAAACTTTAAAAGGTAGGTTAATTTAATTTTCCTTTAATATAATTGAAAGTTGTCTCAGTCCCGATCCTGGACGCATACTGAAATCTCATTTGACCCGCCGAAATTTTAGCAATGTTACTGGTTAGCACCAAGAATCGAGAGAGATCTGGGGGAAATCCGAAGGTGAGCCAGCATTACTCACAGAGGTTACTCTCTCTACGCTAGCCCAGTACTTTAACGCATGCGCACAACACAACCGGAACCGGAAAAACATTTCCTCTTTTTGATTTAATCACGAGGTCGTTGTTGACTGAAAGGACACGAGATCGGCATTTTAGGCGTTACGTTTAATCCAATTAATCACGATAATAAGAAGGCTTGCGAACGCGAAAATCCGGGATTGTTTACATATAGCTACAGATTGTAGTTTCATTGTCACATAACCATCATTGAACAAAAACGAGAATGTGGTCTGTGATTCTTGGTATCCCGAAAGTCGAGACCTGGAGAGGGATATTCAAAAGAAGACGAAAACGTGGAACTTAACATACAAACAGAAGGACAGCATGCTAAGAACTGGTCAGTGGAATTACTGTAAGAAAAAAAACTGAGTGGGAAAGTTATCAAATAACTAAATTACGTAGTTCGAAGTTTTACTGAACTACGCAAATCGATTTAGTCTATGGGGAATTCCCTCTATGTTCTAGAACACACCTTTCTACGTAATGACACTGTTGCCTTGGGATGAGAAAGCATTCATGACTATTAATTAAATACGATAAAATTAGTCCGCCGAGAGTTGCTAACAGTATTTAGGTCTGCTACATGTCGGAAAAGTGTAGAACGCATATGAAAAGATTTCAAGCGGAACACACCCCTAAAACTCCGAAGAAAAGCACGTTCTTTTTGTGGTTGCTCTGCTCAGGTTTAAAGAGAGTGCGCCAAGTGATGAAGGCAAACCAATTGCCAGACATGCTTCCTTCTATCAGTTGAAATTGTATTCTCGCTTTCCGTTGAGCACGAGACTCAAGGTTCTCAAAGATAACGATCAACAATGCAGGTTACTTCCGACTGTAGCCTGAGGCCTTCTAACCTTCTAAAACTACATGTTAACAGCATTAAAAAAATGCGTTTAGGAATGTTTCATTCTCCCACTCTCTGAACTGAAGCAAGTAGAGCTTGTAAGCTACTTCAGTGAAAGTAAAGTCGTTACTATTTTCCGGAAATGAGGTTGTTGTGGTTTGACTTATCATCCTAGAGATAACTGCGGTTGTGATCGGCATATAAACCACATCACCTGTAGTATTTAGACAATCACAGCTTACCCATTGAGTATGTTTCTGGTCTAAGGCAGCCGGACAAGTTTTGGAGGGGTCGGGACCTAGCTAGACACATAATCAACACCGAGCCTGCTAGATGTAGTATGCGTCAGTCCCTTTCAACAGGTGATCACTTTTATTCGTCCTTATGTCGTTCTATTTTAGCATATAAACACGACAATCCGGTAGCTTACAAAAATACAAATTCAGTGGATTCCTTTTTGGGAAACTCAACTGACTAAAGTAACGATAAGATTGCATTGCGTTTCCAATTTGCTATTTTTCAGTCATATGATTGTCGGCATGTATTCACATTGTCAACAGCCTCTTGTCTCTTTTTCTGATTCCATGGTCAAACATTGATCCAGGCGCGGTCGGGAAGTCGACATCGCTATATATGACGCTCGCAGTGAAGAGAGGAACAACAACAATAAAATCTGAAACCTGACACTTTGGTTTGTCGTTCAAAAATTCATCGCAGATTAGTAAGGCAACTTAGTATCAGAGCTTTAGATCCTGTCTTAGAAGCATCTTCATATAGTCTACATTCGAGTGCTTTATAAAGCTTCCGGCAATCAGCGATAAACAGGCATATTCGCCTTACTTATCTTCCCATATTTGCTAGATACTAGCTGGGAGAATTTGAGAATGAGGCCTTATAGGTCATCATGATCAGTTGCAATTCCCACAATATTCAAACAGCAAGTTAGGTGTCCAGAATTCTTTTATGTCATTACTTAGGCAAGAAGAAAGAGGAAATTTAAGTGAACCTATCGACTTATTGCTTGTAACAATAGCAATGTCGAGTGTGATCGCTTGTCTTAGAAAGCAATTACCACCAAATATTTTACACGGTAATGTACGCTGTGTGAGTTACGGCAGAAACGAAATCAGAAAACCCGATGATAAATAGTCAGTTGAGTGTGGTGTAGTTTTCCTGTTCGTACTTTATGCAAAGTCAAACACACGATTAAGGATTTACAATGTAAAAGGAGGTCAGTGCTCTTCGAGGCTCCCCATACGTGATGTTGCTGGTCGCACCACTCAATTGAGATTGCTGCATGCATCAAGTACCACGAGGACCTTTGTGGCTAGGCACTTGATGCAGTCACGTTTGGAGGATTGATAGTGTTGATAAGAAGCTCGGATTACCCTCGCAATCCGAGGTCGCCAACTCCTCGAATTTTAGTCTTTTGGTTTTTTTTACTGCTTAATAGAAAGAAGTGCATGGGTTTTGAGCTTTTTTACTCAGATAGCCAACGTTGTAGATCAGAGTTTTTGTCTTAATTTCCTAAGGTCTCCACGGAAGAGAGAATGATAAAGAGCGACCAAAAACCGCATGTTTACCCCGCAATCAGAAAGCGTAAGACAAGAGAAAACCGCGTAGCATGTCTTCCCTCCGTCTTCAGCCTGCAAGCATAGGTTACGTCTCAGTTTCTGCCCTCGAGAACCCAAGAATTCAAATCTACCCACCCTATATATAGACAACCCAAGGCTAGTGATTGGTTAACTTGTCTTTCAACCCTTTGAATCTGTTCAATATTATCCTTATCCTTTCTTGGGGGAGGCGGAAGAGAGGGGAAAAAAAATGCCTTTCTATGCAATTCCGCCCAGCAAAAGAACAAAAAGAAGGCCTTATGTGAGGTCTGATGCCAGGTTAGATAGACAGCGAATACGAGCTAATAAGGCGATAAGGCACTTTCTCTCCTTTCGTGCCCGCTAGTATCTTTATATCTGACCTTACTGTCCTTTCTACTTACTTAAAATACACTATAAAGGAATAAGCAAACTAGATAAGTTTGGGCCGGAGTGGTAGGGTGTTCCGGAGACCTTTCTGTGTTTTTTTTTTTTTTTTTTTCCACTTGCCCTTGCATTTAATTTCGAACCATGAAACCTAGCAGCCGTTCTCTGTGGTGATTAATTCAATGAGACGAAAGCTCTATTTCTCTCGAAGGAACGTTCATATCTGTGCTCTTGAATTAACGCTCTTGGGAGAAGTTAATTTATGGAAATAGAACAGATATGAGGATTCCTAATCTGGTCGACCATGTCGTTATGTAACGACTCAAAACTGTAAGTTCAATCACGCCCGAGTGCATGAAATCTGGTTTTTCCTAGGGATAAATGAACAGTGTTGTGGTTTATTACTCAACATGTTATTCACGGTATTTTTGTTTGTTTTTTGCTGAACAAACATCAGCAACTTTAACTTCTCCAGGTATGACAGAATGCAATAATTGAAATGACACAAGCACGTGCGCTAAAGAAAGCCATGTTGTCTGTCATTGCTTCTTACACTGAATAAAACTTTCAGAACTTTATTACCGAACACTCTAGAGAATAGATGTAATAAGTGGGTTTTCTAATAAGTAATTTACTGTAGGTTCCATTGCCATCAAAGCATAACTTTTGAGAACAGATACCATGTTAATTCTTGTTATCAAAAAGAAACAGTCACGGTCGTTATTTATACACATGAAAATTGAATCACTATGCAATAATAGCGATTTGATACGGCTGAGCTACGTGCCTTTATATGTCCTGGTCCCGTTATAAAATCTACTTATCTTTCTCAGATGCTAAGTTGGCGTAAGGTAAGGTAACCCTGGAAGGGGTTTCACGTTGTTTATTGCTATAGGCCAAAAGGCGCGTTCACAAATGTCAGATTTGGTCGTGTAAATGAATTCATCCTTCAAAGGCTTCCCTCTAAGCATCCTGTGTGTGCTCGCAGTGACCCCGCTGGTAAACTAATTTTGTGGAATATAATATGATGAGTGACAGAGTTGCCCATCGCATTCAATATCGAATTTGTTTCAGTCATGTTTGTTTACGATTAGCAAAGCTGTCTGGGTACATTTAACTTGCGACGGTTCAAGTGCGGAGCAGAATCACTTAATTAAAGCCGACTAGTGCTCGTAATTCCAGCGGCGAAGACGTCGTGATGTTTGCTCGCACGTTCGTTCACCAGAAGAGTAAGAAGTCGCTTACAGACGGCAGAATTGCAGATGCGATCGGTAAGAGCCTATCTAGACTATTTAGACTATTTATTTCAGCTTAAAGTGATCAATTCGTGAGCATCTTATCTGCAGATGAGACCATCGCAAGTGTGAATGAAAGTTGGTGCCTTTTCTTGTGTTTGGAAGCATACTTGCAAAAGAAGTTTTACGAATTTCTCATTGGATGCAGTAAATTACATGGGAAGCTTAAACATGTGCACTTATGCGTAAAATCCAGGGTCATCCAAAAGAGAACCTGGGGCACTCAAAAAAGTCTTATTTTAAGTTGCAAACAATGCTTAATCGACGACCGCCATAATTCTTAAATTTATTGGTCATAAAACTCTGTAAAAAGATGGTGTAAAGAAGATTGTATCCTTGTTAATCCATGGAGATCTGATTATTTTCTCACTTAACTTGAGGGAGACGCGATCAAGAGGTCCTTTTTCGACATATCTTGACCATCCATTCTGTCGCGTTCTTCCCATGGGCAAAGTGCTCAGTTTACTCTCTGTAGTCTCCAAACAGGAGAATAAATGGGCAGTGACAACTTTGGGGCAACCTGACAACACTTAGGGGTACTAGCATCCCATCCAGGGCAAGGACAATACTCCTGGTCGCCTTATCCTACGACCGAAAACCATAGTTACAGAACAGGAGTGATGAGCCATGAGACTTACAATGATCACCTCAATTTTAGCACTGGCACGGACCTAAATTACATAACAGAGACTATTTTTACAGCCTAGGTCAAGCTGGTCAACTATTTTCTTGTTTATCATGTACAGGAGGTGAAATCTTGACCAATGTGTTGCTGACAGGATGTTAAAACTATAAACGAAATAAAAAAACAGAGAATTCTGGTTTACATTGACGCATGTAAACATTCGAGGGCAACTTAGAAGTAGACTTCTCGCGTGCACCGGCTGGGCTCGTTTAGACATTAAACGTTTCGATCCTACTGCCACAATTCCATTCTTACACGACTGATTTGCACGCTATGAACATTTCATTCGTATCTTCAGGGATCTCCGGGAGTCTATATATTCGAAGTGGGCATATAATGAGTATGACGGACGCCTTGACTAAAACTGAAATCCTCCCAATGAGAAAATGCAGCAAGAAACGATGCATGAGCTAAGGAAAATTTAGAGATTTATCAACATTTGAGAATTAAAAACTATCAAGATCCGAAAATTTATCCGTGCCTGACCTGATAGATTGTCAAAAGACAAGTCAGTGAATGAGAAAGAAAAAGAAAGATCGAATTAAAGAAAATCTATTGTCATATATTGTTAGGCTTTTTAATAGTTCATTAGAAAATAGTAGTAGGCTATTAATTATATTCAGTAAGTGTCCCCAATTAGTGGAGGGTTTTTTTCCCCATCGGCTAGATGTTAAGACACATCAATAAAGTTTTATGTATGTATGTATGTATGTA
>Ga0126338_10001442_pt1 | contig 15407 bp, 10 predicted proteins | sample OrbCmetagenome_2_FD_92529 | JGI IMG/M metagenome (GOLD analysis project Ga0126338, IMG submission 92529) | Coral microbial communities from Petempiche,Puerto Morelos, Mexico - Orbicella C C metagenome | ecosystem: Host-associated > Invertebrates > Cnidaria > Coral | place: Petempiche,Puerto...
TTTAATTTTATGTTAATCATTTAATTTTTTTGATGATTCAAAATGTTCCATGCTATCAAGAGATCATGATCTGTTGTCACTTGATGTTATTTTATCGACAGTCCTCCAGGATATTATGCAAGCAACTATGTCCGTCTTGCCGATACAGGAATGAAGCCCTTATCTGGTGACTCCATAGCCCCGTGTGTTTTATCCGAGCCTTGCCAGTACATTGCCCAGGGCCCAAACCTTTGCCTCTATATGACGAGTCTGTTGTCCCTTCAGTTGTGCGCGGCTATGAGTTTTTCAAAAGTTAGTTTGGTTTCCACGTTGATCAATAATTTTCGAGTCAGCCGCATACGTTCCTACGTCATTTGTCTCACCTCTTACGTAAAACGAGGGAGAGGAAGTGACACATAACCGAGGAAGTCTCAGCATCGGTAACCCTACAGCCTTCCAGAACGGCTTTGTGATTGGTTGTCTATGTGCTTCCAGTACCGGTTGTACCGATCTTCTTGGCCAATCACGCGTCTGACTTTTGCTGGATCATGATTTGAATCAGCGAGCATCCAGCGGTCATTATCATATTTCCGTCACGGACATTCGTTGTGTTTGCAAGTCCTTCGCTGTCTCTCTTTTGTGTTGCTATTCACTAGCAAATAATCGTGTATTTTTTAGTGCTTTGTGAATGATTTAAGTCTCCGGTTTCGTGTTTGTCAACATTGGTTTTATCGGTCCCTGTTGTTATTCCTTTTTAAGCTCAGTGGATCACAAACGATCACATAGTGTTGTCAAAACTTGCCATTTTGTATGTTACTGTCATTCTTCTGCGAGCACGTTCTCCGGCTATTCGAGGAATTCTCCTCATCGTTCCAAAAAAATGGTGTGTTATCTGAGTTATTGTTGAAGTATTTTTTACTCCTATTTTTACATTTTTGAGATTTCTCGCAAAATACCAAGTTACACTGTCACAATTTTTGGCATCGTTGAAATTTTGCAAAAATGTTGATGTATTGTGGATTTTATTCAAGAGATTGCATTTAATCATTTAGTTAGAGCTAGTTAAGTTCTTATTTCATGTTGCCGTGCTTCTGTTCACTATGAGATCACAGATGACTTCAAGCCGAGTGTGTCACTATTTTGTCCAGAGTGTATGGAGGTTTTACAAAATTGTATTGAAAAGTCCGGAGAGGTGGGAGTTGTTGAACTTTTCTGTGGTCAAAAAATGGAAACTCTGTGGAAGAGAGGGAGTTTACATGAAATTCCTTCGGTGGTGGGGGTATGGATTTTTTCTGGAACCACGCATCATCTTCTCTCATCTCATGTTGTGTAGCTCATAAGATGCATTTTTGGATATACTTTATAATGTTTAAACTAAAAATTCATTATTGAAGCTTAAATGTTACTTTCAGAGCAGCATAGTCTTCCCGTAACAACAAAAAATTCTAAGTGTCAATAGGGAGGCTGGGCTTAAGCAAACCCCATTAATTTATAACTTTAATGTTGAGTAGCTGCAGATGAGCAAGCACATGTTCATAATTTTCTTGATTTTTTTTCCATTTGTTCTCTTTTTAGTCCAATTGGACAGGAAGAGGGACAGGCCACTGCCCAAGGTGCAATAGTTCTTATTCCAATGCATGGAAGCCAAAAACTTGCAGTAAATGCGATTATGAAATTGGGGGGAGATATGTTCCAAAAACAACCAGCAAGAAAAGAAAGTTAGAGTGGCCAGAAAGTGTCCTTGTGGTTGACTCGCAACTGGTGAGGATTTACTCAGTCAAATTAGACCATTGCAGTAACTGGGTTTTTGTGTTGAAAGACAACACAAATGTTGTCTGCCACCATGAAAAGTGTAAGGAGAGCAGAGCAGTTCACATGGCAAGTGCTGTACCATTCTCCTGTGTACATATAGCTGCCACAGGAAATTCTTCTGAACCCTTGTCTGCTAAAATTTTAACTTCTGAAGATATTCATGCTTACAAGCACGACAAGGCAACAAAGGAAAAGTTGTGGCAACATTTGGATCCACCGGAAGATTTTCGGCATCTAGTGAAAGTTTCAGAACACTGCTTTGCCATTTTTACTGAACCTTCCACATCATACCCAACTGGGTTTTGTCATGTCGAAATGGATGGCAATGGAAAATTGCAATGCTATAATAAGAATTGCAACAGAAAATCTGGAAGTAGCAAACAAATCAAGACTAAGAGTATTTGCTTGCACCTTCATGTTCTGCTTTGTGTATTGAAGTTACCAGAACAGCACCAGGAATCTTCCTGTAGCTCTGTCTCATCTACAGCCATTGACACTTCACCTGATGCCACTGATTTTGGTTTGTCATTGAGCAGGACATCGTCTATAAAACTGAACTTGACAAAAACCATCCCATATCCAGTGCCAAAAATCATTCTCAATGCATGCAGGATGCAGATATCATGGCCAACAAGTTTTCTTCCCCAGGCACAGGTTTGTGATCTTTGTGGAAGCCCCCTATCAAATGGACAACGTCATCCTGGCCAGGGACGAGATGACCAGTCATACATATTGACGCCCTCGATCTTCCAACCTGTTAGGATAGACGTCAAATTTTGTTTGAATCAAATGTGCAAGGCCATGCTTCAAGCATGGCCAGTTGATCAAGGTATAACTATCTACTTTTTCCTTAAGTTTAGAGATTGAATGGAATTTTTTTGAAAAAACATATACAGGGCATCTACTTTAACTGTCAGTAGCACTTAGAAGAATAGTGACCACTCAAAACATTGTTTGAGCACTTAAGATTACAAGGTTTTTTTTAAAGGAAGACCAATAAGCATCCAGGAAATTGTACGAAAACCAGATTTTGAAATACAGTCGAAATGCGTTTATCTGTACCTTGATTATCCGGATTTCTCGGGTATCCGTACTTTTTCTCTAGTCTCAATTTTGTCATGATTATGTATTAGTGATGATGGAGATCATGTTGTTTTCTAAACAAAAAGCAAAAGTGTTGTTTCACAGTTAAAAGTTGCTTTCTTAATGTAATCAGTTTTGTTCTTCATTGATATTTATATTTTCAATTTTCCACACCCTCGATTAACCAGACTATTTTTCCTAATCCCAATGATAATCCCTAGTCCCGGATAATCAAGGTTTGACCGTGGTATCGTGTCTATCAGATTGGCCATCTGTATTCCTTAGGGTTGTGTAGGGCATCTGTGGTAGATCTGTTGTGGCGATTTTCCTGACCTCTTTTTAATACAGGTCATTCTTTCCCAGTTCATCAGGGGTGCTGCTCATCCAGGACTGTTTATGCTGGTCTTTCTCCTGTAACCTTGAGAGTTGACATGTAGTTTTAGGGCAATGTGGGTCATGTTGTTTGCTTGTTTTCTGTATGCTTGGGTGATATTAGTCTGTTTAATTATGGAAAAGATTTTAAATTTATTGTTATCAGTTAACATTATAATACTTTAAATTTTCTCCCCAATTTGCTGGTTCAAGATAATTTGTGTCAAGAAATTAAGTACTTGACTTTATTAATGAGATTTTTAACAATTGTTATGCTAATTATTCATTATTGATAAGTTGAAGTATTTTAAGACATGTTTTTACTCCTATTACCCTTCTCTAGCATTTTTATTTGGTACGTTACTGTTCTGAACACAATCTCCTTGTTGGACACTACAAATAATTTAGCCTTTTTTCCTATTATTTAGTAGTGAATAAATTGTTAATTAAGCAGAAACTAATGCAATAGTCATATTTGTTGTTTTTCTTGATTATAGGTCTATTCAATATCTGTGATAAGCTGCTGGTTGCCATAGAGATCCTTGTGCACTGGAGAGAGTTGTTTAAACGTGGTGTTCCTCTCACAGTTGCTATTGAAAGTAGTCTCGAAAGCTGGAAAAAGTGTGGCTTGGTATTGCAACATATAAGGCTTAAGCATTGTAATGTAAATTTTGTATCTAGATTTTTTTATGTCCTCGATATTTGTCTTGCATTATTGCAGATCAGTACAATGTTCGTTCTCTATATTTTCATTTTCATTTATTGCCAGCTGCAGTTTAGAAATATTGTGTGATGACATCGTAGCGTGTGTAATATTTCTTTGAATGGGCAGGACACTTATAACAAGAATACTTTCGTCTATTTCAGTGAAAAGTGGAGGGTTTTCATCTCATATCACCAGCCAAATTGGGATCCATAAATGTAAAGTTTCGTCAACTTTTAAATTTTATTTTGCTTTGTTTTCTTTCAGATGGAGCTTACCGATAATGAGCAGAAGTACATCACAGGATTGCTGTACAATGGTTTCTATGCATTTGAGTTGATTTCTGAACGAAATATGGATGATGTGATATGTGGAATTTGTGGTGTTGTTGGTCAGGTTTATTTTGGTGATGGTAATGAAAAGAACTGCTGTAGCATAAATAAGCTGAAGTAATATCCAATATCATAATTTTTTTCAACTAAGCTTTACACTATAGCATTTGTTTCGGGTGCAGTGGATGAACAAAGGTGTCCTTCAAGTTTGATAGTGTTGCTGTTAAATGCAAACCGCCATACTGGAGGGCAGGCTTATTATTTTTCTTGCTTTGGGGAATCCAAAACAAAGACAAGTCAAGCTTGACTGGTTGAAATTGCTTTGTTTCAGAGGCGGTCAAACTGTTTTATCCTCCAAGCATGGCCGATTTTGTACATGTGATTGTTTGTTACAAAGACCTGTTATCAAAAGAAGGGACTTTCTTTTTCTTGGATTATAATGATTTTCTCCTTTTCAACTCTAACCTTTCCCGTGAGATCAGTTGAAACACAATTTTCATTTCTTTTCATTACCTTGTGTTTTTTCTTTTTTCTTTATTTTAAAATTGTAAAAGCCATTTTTGAGTCTGGGCCAGTTACTAGTTTGGGTCCCTCCTCTGGATCCACCACTGGGATTTGCATATCCCTGACTACTTACCAATTTATACAGGACTGTATAGTTATTTGAACTCCTGAAATCAATCAGCTTCCTGTTCATAGAGTGGTCAAATGTAATGAAAGAACATGAACACTCAAACTGGGGAGCATAATCATGTGGCAAATCTTTATTGTCGTACCCCAATGATTATTGCTGGATTGGGTGGTCTAGTATATTTTTACAGGTTGGCCAATGCTACAGCTATAAAGGGTATTCAATATTTTTTATTTTCCTCAGATTGACTATTGGCAAGAATCAGACCAAAATGGTCAAGAACTGCTTCCCTCATTGGATTCATTTCTATTGTCCTTGAAGTCAGTCTTTGTTGAGAAAATCACCTTTACGTCTTCTAAACAAGATAACACAGTTAAGGCTGTTAGAGTGCCACCAATTATTGCTCCAGGCATGAGAGGAGGAAAGATTTTCAACACTGAGATGGAAAAGAAAAGTGTTTATTTGGGAGGCAGATTTTTTGACAAAGACAAAATTAATGGTAGTTATATATTCTTTAATCTTATTCAGTTGAGATTCTAGTTTCTTATTAGTTGTGGGTAACTACAGTAATGCAATCAAATGTTTAAAACTTAAAAGCTATTTATCTGTTAATGTTGATCGGTCAATTCTTATGGATTTATATCTAAGGTTTGGAGCGTGTTAGTTTATCAAAATGTCAGTTTTGTTCTCAATGTACACATACGCAGTTTCTTCTTTATGAATGTAATAACCTAACTCTATTGCATTATAGACTTTCAGTTCGAAATGATTGATGTACTATTCACCCAGTTTTGAATTGAACTATAAGCTACTTATTATGATCAATTAATGTGACATGCACACTGGTCTGAATAATTTTTTTTTAAGTTGTACATTTCTTTATGTTTTATGCGACTGTAGGTGATCCAATGCTTCTACATCATGTTATTAAATCTAAACATCTGGACATGACATCATTGGAGAAGTTGACACAATAAGAACTACGTAACATTTGTGAAGAATGTAAAATTGAAAAGGTCTCAAGTCTTTCAAAGGTGATTGTTTGAAAATTTTCCATCAGTGATCCATTTTTTGTATGGAGTCTTAGAGAAAATGTGAGATGTGAATTCTGTCAAATTTTATAATTTTTTTGTTTTATTATTTTTGGTTATTATAGAAAAGGTAGGTTGAAAAACTTGGAATGTTAACATGTTATGTTATTATGTCTCCTATTCATTAGGCACTGCTTATCCAAAGACTTCAATCTCTCTACTCTTCATTGCTTACTGGATCTTCGCCATGCCATGGTTTCACCCATGTACGTGGCCACACTGGTGGATTCTATCACATGGTTTGCCGTCATGGGGTGTGTTACAATTTGTTTTTATATCATCTCTACATCACATCAAAAAGAACCTACCGCAGTGTATCATTTTCTCTTATTTGCCATATTGATGATCTGTGATGCACGCGCATTGAAATTGCAGAGATACTGAACCTAAAATACAAATATATAGATTTAGCCAATCCTAAAAGCGAAGCTATGGGAGCGGGTTGTTGAATGCCCCATAATTTTGATTTGAGTTTTGTAACTTTGTGGTCAGGTTTTCTGTTTATATCGTTATGTTTTCTATAAACTCAAAAAAACAAAACAAAACAAAAGACCCGCGGCTAAGAGAAATTAAACATTGGTGCCTTCAAGTCTCTGCAATAACACGTAAGTGTTCACCGCTCTGCTTGGTGGCCCTGGGCTCTGCTAAAAATGCAGTCCACACTGTACACCACAAAAACTCTAATGTGCGTAATGCAAACTTACACAGTTACATGTACATGTCAATTTTTAAAACAATGTTTGTGTTAAACTTGAGTTTGTGATTCGTTTTTGTCTTGGCTTGTAGAAAGTTAATTAGGAAAACTTAAATATGGTTTTTAGGCTACTTTTCTTTAATTGATACCTTTACATTGCTCCCCACTCCTAAAACAGATTTTTGTTTGAAGTGTTTTCCTTTTAGACAACTGTGGCATCAAAGTTCCTGCTTTTACAGGAATCTGTTAGAGATTACCTCTCCTTAAAGTATCCTCCACTCCTTTTGGTGAATGATACACCATGTAGATTTGCCAGGCATTTGGACCTTAGGGAACCCGTCATTGCATCACAGTTTTGGGGTGACCGTTTGGGCTGTTTTGAGAAACCTATTCCGGGTACTAATTAAACCAAAGGAGGTACACTATATCATTATTACTTTACTTTTACTATTAATTGTTATATTAGTTTATTGAGCTGCCACACAATTTTTTTTTAATGGTGAGCTACATGTATGATCAACATTAATCTGACTGTCTTAATGGTGCTTTGGATATTTTTATCATATATTGCCATTATCCTATATTGTTTATTTCTGGCTCATCTGTGGACACTTGTATGCAAGACATTGTACTGCTGTTTTGGGAACACATGTTGAATGGAGTCATGCTTTGATTTCCGTTTTTACTGCTCCAGACAAACTTTTACAACCAGTAAAACCAAACATCCCTTCAAATGGAGTGATCAGTTTCAAGACGTTAACACAACAGTGACTACCCTATAAAGAGTTTATAAAAATATGTGGTGATAGCATTAAGTCTGAGGCAGTGTTATCCTTGAAAATAAACATGTTTTCGACTCTTTAAACAGGTCAGTGTTCCTGAACTGGTGACTGCAGAATTCAGTGCAAGCAAACTTGATAGCAAGTCCCTCAAGGCAGATTCTGCTTTGCAGCATCCACTGACACAGTCTACCCAGCAGTATGTGGTTGGTGACTGATTCCATACCTCCGCAAATCCACATAAATCACAACTTTGTGAATTCCACAATATTAATTTGTGCCTCCAGAGAGACACAATCAAGACAAGTTACCAAGAATGTCAAAATAATAGTAAAAACCTGAAACGTCTGCGGAGTGCAACAATGCAGTCTTTTCCTGTTTACTTTGTTTACAATTTTCTCATGGATTTCTATCACAATGAGGAGATTGTTGACAGACAGAGAAAGCATTTATTATCATCATCATTGACGAATAGTCAGGCATTAAGAAGAGATGAACTTCATAGATTTATTGTTGTCAATAACTGACATTTGATTAGGTTTTGAACAGTTTATGTATGATAAGCTGTGTGCATACATGTACATGTATATTAGAGATGCAGAGAATAGCATTTGCTTTTTCCTGCAAAGGGCAAAGATTCCACTTCTATTATCAATTGTTAGATGTTTTATGTGGAAATGAGTAGATATGTGTTTGTAGTGAATGTGTGATTTCATATTGTTCTCAAAAGAATTTCTTTAAGAATTCTACGAAAATGAAACAAAATGAAAGTCAAGCTCAAGTGTGCTGTTTTTGACTACAAGTAACTATAGTTTGTGGGCTCAAGAGAAGCCCACGCATTCTTACATCAAACTAGTGAGACAAACTCAGATACATGTAGTGCAGAGTGCAATTAATAGCTCTGGCATGCTAGTCCCATACTGAGTAAGTACTCACCCCTGCTTGGTTCACTTCCAGTGTATATCTACCTTGGTAGTCTGCTGAGGGCTCTTCCCCTTAGCAGTGTGTATGTTTTGAGGTTGTATTTTCATTCAACGTCCAAACATAATGTAAAATTACTGTTTATCAAGACAGCTTTGGAATTTTATTCTGGAGTTTTACAAAGATTTTCGTTCATTGCAAATTCAATAATACCTTAAACATAACTATTTAGCTCTTCGCCCAACTTTATACTTCATACTTCAAGTTTTCCTCGCAAAGGTATGTAATATGAAACTCTCGTTTTCTCTAAAACACATGTAAGATGTACTTGTTTTTTAGGGATAAATGAAAGCGAAGAAATGAAAGAGAAACACTTTTGTTTTTTCTCAAAATGCAAAATTTTCCTATCGCCCATGAACAGGAACTAATTTACTTTGGGTGATATTAACCTGCAATGGTGTATGAGTCGCCCCAAAGACTGATTACATTAATTTGCACTTTCATTAGGTGCAACAAAGTCTGGAGCAATATTTGAGTACTTTCTTGCTTTCTTCTAAATTGATAATTTGCAGTTTATTAAATCCATTAAATTGGTAACTTTTTAGTCTCTTTTACAGATCTATGCAATTAAGGCAAGAAATTAACAACTGCTAAGGAGAAGCTATGCATTTCCATTCTTTCCTGTGTGCAAAGTATCCCCCACCAAATATACAAAAGACACAAACACGAACTAATCAGCGCTTGCATTTCGAGCGAATTGGTTTTGTTATAAAGAGATTGTGTCACGGGGAGAGCAAGGGGTTATTTGAAACGAATATATATCTTGGCGATGTTCTCACTGACTAACTGATGTAGATGAATCATGTTTTAGGTAAGGTACACATGTACCTTTCCCACCTCACCCCCACCACTTCCTTGCCACTTGACTAATTAATTAAACAATCATGAAAGTTTACTTCTTAGGGCCATAGGGCCATAGCTCCTTATCCCTTTAGTGGTAGGCAGCCCCCAAAACCATGCCAATAGTGCACTAAAAAAATGAAATTGGATTTTGGTTTTATCTGATTAAGCAGTTTTACAGTTACTAGGTAATTTAAATTAAGGTGGGCTTATAAGCACTTGAGGAATGGCTATGCTTTATTGTAATGTGGAGAACTCCATTGAGTGTCAAAAAAGTGACTTTTGCAGGATGATTTAAAATTATTCAACCAAGATTAACAAGCTTTGTGATCATGTGCAACTTGAACAATGCTGTTTAATTGCTCAATAGTTCATTTTACTAGATAAAACACACATTAACACAGCTTAGTCTGTCTCCAGTCTGTTTTTAATCTATTCTGTTCCTTACAATATTTTACAATATTTTATAAGCTGGTTGAGAAAGCAACCCAGCTCATTCCCAGCATATTCAGCTCATGCGACTATAGAAAAGGGGGCACTTGGATTTAACTGTTATTTTGTGTGGTTTTACCTTTCATCTTGTTGGGTTTTGAAAAAAAATTTCAGCCTAACAATGCATACTGTAGTCTTCTTGGAAACAAAAGGACTTCATCATTTTACTTTTTAAATAAGAAAACCAACAAAAGGACAGTTTTCCTACATTGAAATTTTTTGAAAACTTTAACCTTTCACAATTATAGCACTGAATTAATGGAAACCTAAAAACAATAGTTAACTAATGTAGAAAAAGACCAAAGAGAAATAAGAAAGCAGAACAAAACGGGGGGAATTATAAAGATTGACCATGATTTAGCTCCCTTAAGACTGTGGACAGTGGAAATATGCTCAACAGTGCTCTGCTGCACATACCATAAATTGGTTTTGGTTATTTTCTCGCATTTACACACTAAATATTGCAATACAGTTTTTTGCAAGCTACAGTGTGGACGGCAAAAAAATTCCTACTCCCTATACACAATTTTTTTTTCTTGTAAAAATGACTTGACTGAACTACTCTGAGTCTAAAACAGGTAAACAATGCACGGCCAATCAAACAGTGGAAATTACATTATGCAGCTTGAACCATGACAATGAAAAGATAACTAATCGAAACATAAAGGTGGCTCCCTTGTACTGGACAGATTGATACTACCATCCTATGTCAGTCACTAATTGAAGGTATCAAACTATTGCCCATCATTGGTGAACAAGTTGTGATCATCCACTAGACATAAGTAACCTTGGCGACGGTATAACCTTTCATTATAAGTTATGAACACAGTTTTCCAGTTCAGCTTTTTGATCAGTTTTGCCTTCATAAGTCTTTGTCTTTCTTTACATGCATTTGGGTGTTCCTTCACATTTCCAGGGATCCTTTTCCCCTGGAAGGGTCTTTAATCCACTGCATTCACTGTAGATATAAATTAACAAAAACCTATTAATTCAAATTGCTTAAAAGGTCATCCCTTGTACATTCCTTCAATTGTCAATAATTCATTATTAAGGGATTGGTTTCCAAACTCAATTTTCCCTCATCTTAAGATGAACGCTATGTAAGGATAATGGAAAATTTCTGTAATTTACCATTGTTCTGAATGGCACTTGGAATAATTATTTGCTGATCTTCTCAGTGACCTTTCTTGAACATGTTTTCATACCAAATGTTGGAGCATCATTTACTTATTGCCCATTCTTTGTAGTAAATATTCATATAACTAATTAACATTGCTGTGAGCAATCTATGATTGGAATTCATCTAAGAATACTTACAAGTGATACCAATTTTTGCATTTGTCACAAGCAACCCATTGCTGTGTGCCTTTCTTTGATTTACTGTATTTCAGTCCACATTGAAAACAATTGTCACTGGTCTTGTCTGGCACTAAACAGAGTCAAAGATACTGAAATTGAGTCCATTACACTTATTAATATATTTTTAGTAATTAAAATTATGCAGTCAGGAGAATTCCTTTTGTGAATAGGTTACAACGAGTCTTAAGTTTTTTTTATCCAAAAAATTCTTAGTGATTCTGTGATAGCAAGTGACTTCAGTTTACTTTAGATATTGCACGGCAGATGTATGGTACATATTGGTATAGTGGTTCAGTGAAAATTAGATTAATTTTTTTTTTGCTTATGTCTGTTTGTGATTATTCAAAATATTTGAACAATATCTGTTGCCACTTAATGGGAGATAAACCAAAATTGGTAATGCAAATTATTCAACCCTCAGCATCATTTTGGCATTATGAGTGGAAATTACTCGCCATTATTGGGGAGAAGGAGGAGGTCCTTTTTATAATGAAGAGTTTTGAATGTAAATTGATACCTTCTGTGGCCACAGGTTGTGACAGCAGAACCCCAGAAGCTCCCTCGACGAATTGTAGCTGCTTTCTTGTTCGAGTCATTATAACCTGAATTCAAGACAAAAACAATTCATTTAAATGTAAAGTTTAAACTTGAAGTTAAGCCTTCTTTATGTACATCATATATGATGACATTTCCAAACCCGATAACTGAAATCTGTTTTTGGTAAATTGAATTTACAACCATTTTCCTCCAGCTTACAGTTGCAGTTTTTCCTGAGATGGTTATATGAAATTCAGTGAGATTAACTTCAAGTACTTTTTGGCTTGTAATTATGACTATTATTGAATTAAAGTACAAACACACCAAATCTAGTTGAATTTACCTTTGCTGGTGGCTGGTATGGTGTTTTCTCCACCTAAAAAATGACGAGAAATCAACCTTCACGTTCTCATTGCATTTTGGTTTCTTTAATTGTAAACACTGCATGCTTAATTTTGCCTTGCTTTTGAAGTGCAAATGGTATACATTTTATCATGAATGAATCCCTACCTAAAAGTAGCAAATAAACGTGAAAACAATAAATTTAACAAGTGTCAGTCTGTCAGAGATTTGAGAGGAAATATGATGAAAACAAGGCTACTAACTAAAGGGGTGAATTTTGGAAGCACTACGTGAATGTTGGGGGTTGAACACTTTGCAGTTAAGAATTTACAGTAATTACCTCTTTTTCTTCTGATGATGAGGAACAACCTGGTTTGGGCTCTACATCTGCTGATGTTGAGGGTTTAACTATTTCCTAGATTTTTTAAAAATCAGAATTAATTTCACATAAATCACTGACATATCTTCAAATAAAAGCAAAGCTGCAATATCATTGCTGTAACATACATGTGTAGGCGATGTAAGTGTCCCCACTGTCTTTGTATTTGGTACTTTGGATCTCAACACCGCTTCAGCACCCTGATACAATGACCAATAAAAAATAATATATATAAAGATCTTAACAACCTACACACAATTAACTTAACTGAAAAAACTTCAGTTTTTTTGAAAAACTTAAATAGTTGAGAGTTGTTTAAGTACACATAGAAAATCAAGGGAAGCTACAGTAATTTACATTATTTTGAATATTCTTCTCCAAAATTCTTTGTAACTGCTTTTTAAGGTTTTGTTTATAGGGACTGGCCAGGGGGAATGGCCACATGATTGCACTTTATTTATATATACCTCATGGAAGAAAGGTTTTGAATGTCTCCATCATCAGTCTAACTTTAACAGATGAAGTAATTTTTGTAATGCGCAGAATGGAAACAAATATTGAGCCATCAATCCAATGGCAGCATTGCAAGTCCAAAACTGATGCTTGCTGGTCAGGTGGTCAATCAAACAACCACCCACTCTTATATTTTTCTGTAAATATCGCACATTGTTTCAGAGCCTTTAATCCATGAGGCTTGACACGGATTGAGCAACTAGACAGTTTAAATACTAGCCATTTCATAGACACGCTTCCTCCGGGGAGTGACAGTGTTGAAAGTTTTCTTGGATGCTGGTGTTAAATTCTAAAGGATATAAGAATGCTATACAAAATGTTATTTAGAATCCAGCTTGGTAATGCATTGCAAACTATACAAGTAACTTAGATAACTTCCAAAGGGGAGGGGGGGTGGTTATAGAAAACCAAAACACGATTACCACTGATCGGATCGACATAGGTGCATTAATATGGCGTAAGCAAGATTATTAACTTACAGTTTGTACTTTCAAACAGCGTTTTGGTTAAGGCGATCTTGACATGTGAAGCTAGCTCTTAGGCCTATAGACAAGTGTTTGTGAAAGGAACCCTTATGAAATCACTGTTGATCACAACCTTAATTATTGTTCCCTTCAAAACTTTTGAAATTTTCCCAGCCCAAAAGAATCAAGTGCGGTCAAGAGAAAAGTTAAATGAAACATAGGTGTCATAAACTGTGTTCTGCAGTTACCTTCAAGGCTTGTTATGTTAATAATTACATAACAATAATTGCACGCATGTATTGTACAGACTTTATGAGAACTTGTATATGAGATGATACATACGCAGAAGTGCCAGATGTACTTTGGTTGCCCCCTGACAGTAACAAGGGGTGTTGCCTTGTAGTGAGACCCTGTAACGTGCTAAGCAAGTATAGGGTCATGCTTTTACCACAATCTTTTGCCCAAGAGTGGATGAGACCCATGTTACTTTCTCCTTTAAAGAAAATAATATATCACCAAAACAATTAATATTAAATATGAGTTTGGTGAGGATGTAATTTTTAAGTAGCAGATAACCTCTGTTATTACAGCACGTCACTTTTTTTTTTCCAACCTTAGTCAGCACATGAATTTCTATTCACTAAGATTTAAGAGACATTCTGATTCCTGCAACAAATTGGCAATGACCCAGTTTTGAATGTCCATTTGACAGTAGTTGATAAAATAAATACCTTCACTTGCAACATGTGACTATTCCCCAGCCTGACATTTTGAATTTGCATAACTAACTTAAATTGCGTTACTTTTTCCTTACTTTTTAAACCACGCTTTGAATAATTTTTTTTTTGCTCGAACCAAAATTTCAAAAGGTGCCAAAATTATTTCATAATTACAGTGATGTATGATCATTGTAATTATGAGCAACAATATGTACACTTTATAGACTGATTTTGATATAAAATTTTAACTCACCCCAAACATCATCTAAATGCTGTGATCGCATTAAACGAGACACACAGAAGCCTAGGACCAATAAAAACTGGCAATAGTTGTGTCCAAGGTATGTTGACTTTTCAAGTATCCTAAACATAAAATAGGATTTAAAAATTATGGGCCTATCAGTGTAATTTTTTGGAACAATTTAGACTCACGGTTTGTTGTAAGATTGTGGTAATCTGGAATTTCTGAATATTACATTGGAAAAATAAATAATGTTGCATGTCTTCTTGATCTCATACCAATGTATGTTAAGAACACACCAAATTTTATCATGGAAGGCAGAGGATTTTGATATGTGAAATATTAAGTAATGTAAAATTAGGAAAATGTTCCCCCTCCCCCTCCAAATAAAAAATATAACTTAAGATAAAATAATGGTTAGCAGCATGTATTGGAAAACTTCACAACTTTGACCAACAACCTGAAATTTAAAAGGGGTTGGCAAATAGTGGTCTCCAATTTTTGTCACTTAAACAGTAATTTGATTTACAAAACTAACTGCCTTTCCTAATTATAGCTTAGGGATGTTAATACTTCTTCTAAACAACAAGATAATTTTATATTTTTAATACCTATATGTTACCTTTTGCTTACATCCAGCAAAACCTCTTTTTTCAGAAGCTCGTTGTTTATGCTGGTTGAGTAGTCCTGCAATTGGCTCCCACAGGTGACATGGTGCCTTCTTTGGTGCAGCTGAACCACTTCATTTCTCCATAAACGGACCTGAATTATAAAGCATTTTTAGTTATAACTATAACTTTCTTTAGCAGTTATTAGACTTTAAAAGTTTGTACATTTAAATACTACATATGTATCTTAAAAAACTAAAATTAATGTCAATGTAAGTTTATTTTACTGTAGATATGATACTCGGTGTCTAATTGTATGGTAGTATGAGGGGAGGACCATCACCCCTTACCACCCCCCCCCCCCCCCCCCCCCCCCCCACTTTGTTTTTTTGAAAAAACCAAAATTTCGCCTTCTTAAATAACCTTATTTTTACCCCCTTTTTTTTTTTTAAAAAA
>Ga0126338_10001443_pt1 | contig 15405 bp, 7 predicted proteins | sample OrbCmetagenome_2_FD_92529 | JGI IMG/M metagenome (GOLD analysis project Ga0126338, IMG submission 92529) | Coral microbial communities from Petempiche,Puerto Morelos, Mexico - Orbicella C C metagenome | ecosystem: Host-associated > Invertebrates > Cnidaria > Coral | place: Petempiche,Puerto...
ATATGCAGTTTTATTTTATCGAGAAAAACACGAAAAACCTTTCATGAGATTTGTATGAATAGGTGTTAAAAATCCCCTCCACACTGACAGATGTCGGCATGGGTCAGTTTACCACAACAATGGATTATGACAACTTGAAATAAACAGACGACTAATATTCTGGCGCAGAAACCCACGTCGCAGTGAAGTCGTCCGAGAAGGGACAAACTACAAGTTAAACTGCCGTGATCTTTTACTTAAAAGATTTCGTTGGCGGCATTGGTGTTATGTTGCTTAAGTTTAGGTTCCTTCGTTCTCCAGACATTTTTTGAAACCATGCCTTGTGATGCCAAAAAGCATTAAAAAGAGGAAATCTTGAGATCTACATTGTCAACATCTGCATCTACGCTTCACTCTCTCATTGTGGAAGTTGTGGAATCTTGTCTGTTCTACAACAATTTTGTTCGACTAGCACTTGTTGTATTTTGTCCTTTAGCTTCATTGGCGGGACTAGTGTCCTCGAGTTCCTTCAACCATTCTTCTTGGTTACAGTGCAACCCATGGTTGCTCAGAGTCAAAGATCTTGTTCGACGCTGAACCTGTGGGTTCCACCAGATTTTCGCCTCTTCGGCCTCTTCAAAGACAAAAAGGGGCAAGAATTTTTTGCCCTGACATAAAGAAAATTTGACAAGAACGAAAGCCAACTTGCGATGAAACAACCAGATCAAGAGCAGTTTACGTGCACAAATGAAATATCACACCGTAATTCGCGTTACTTGTCACAACTGGCGGTGAATTTAATTAGAGGTGTCAACGCGCTGTAAGAGGTTAATAATATTCAAAAATAGTTTCTTTGCTTTAACTTAAAAAGTAAAAAATCCCTTTCCCCCATTCTTTTTGCAAAATATTTATCTCAGTCTTCTCAATTTGAACAGCCAGAAAAAGATTTTTCGCATTTTTCGTAAAAATCCACCCACCATGATACCTTAAACCAGGAACACCAGAATAGCAGCATATTGCTAACCACTAACTGCTAACATCTTCCAGCTGAAAAACTAGCTGTTATCTGTGGAAAATTATACTGAAATCCAACTGTAAACATGTACCAGCAGATGGCGTAGTGCGTGCGTAAAACAAGTTCGTGATACGCAAATGTTTTACATACTAGGGAGGTGACAGGAAAAGATGTCACGGACACCGTAAAAGTTTTCAAAAAAGATCAATAACTTTAAAAAACGTGTGGCTACCCCTACATTTTATGTTATGAAATGGAAGTGGCAAGCCTAGTCAACACGTGATTAGTTTCTGGTTGTGAGCAAAAGGTATTTAGACTGTATTTTAGCTGAACCAGAGGAAGGCTGTCAGAGACCCTAAAAGCACCGTTGCAAGGATTTTGTTATTAAAAACATACCAAAAATGGTTTCTATGTTACCATTTACCATGTAGTTTTAAGATCTTTATAAATTTGTTTGCTATTCTGTCTGTAAAGGCGAATTCTAAGGAAATCTGTAACGAAATATCCTTTCCTTCTTTTTTCAGAAAAATGCTGATGTCAGCATTTTTGTTGAGATTCAAGGCTAATTATCTTGAAAAAATGCATGGCTACCCCAATTTTTCATCGGGGATTCCAGTAACCCTTGCAAAGATCTACTTTTTCTGCGTGGTCCTAACCTGGCGCAAAAACCTTTGTATTTAGTAGGCACCGTCCTTACGATGGGGGCTTCTTTAATTCTTTCTATTTGTTTTCACAGGCAACTCAGAGAGAGATGGCATCAATCCTGATCTCAGACTTGTATGGCAGGCACCTTACTCAACACGACATAGCTCAAGGTATGTTCTGACTAACACCATACTCTGAAGTGTATCATGGTAGGTAGCTTGACAGGGTTTGGAAATTGTGCTCTTATGCTGGCGCTTTGAAAGAAAACCTCATCAACCTATATATTTTCTGAAAACTTAATAGTTTTTGAATACAATCATATCTTTGTAATTTTCTAAAAACGTTATTGTCGCAGTGATATTAAAAGAGATACCCAGAAACACTGCTTCGCTTAAACTGGTTCGCTTCCACACGTGAATTATCGGAGCAGCGCGATTAACATTGGAAATGTTTTCTCACACATCACCCTCAAAAAAGGTGTCGGCGATTTTCCAGGTGTCATTTAATTTTTTTTTTCTAAAGCCTCCTAAAGTTTTATGTTCTCAATGTGGACATTTCCTTCTACTAAAGAGGCCATAACTTTGAAACGGAAGTGAAATTAAACAAAGCCCGACACCCTTTTTTGAAAGAGGTATTGTGGAGCATACCTGCCAATTTTTAGCCAATTCTGTCGGAAGATGCATGTAAACGAACTACAGATGTTCATCCTTATATGCAGTTTTATTTTATAAAGAAAAAGACGAAAAACCTTTTATGAGATTGGTATGATTAGGTCTTAAAAACCCCCTCCACACTGACAGATGTCAGCGTGGGTCAGTTTACCACAACAATGGCTTATGACAACTTAAAATAAACAGACCTCTACAATTCTGGCCCGGAAACCAGTCGCAGTGAAATTGATTGAGGTATGACAAACTACCAAGAGCTTTATACATGTTTGTATTTAAAGTGCCATTATGTTTTTTTACTTAGAAGATTTCATCAGCGGCATCAGTATTATGTTGCTCAAGGTTAGGCTTCTTTGTTCTCCTGATATTTTTTGAAACCATGCCTCCTGAAGCCAAAAGAGGAAATCTCGAGGTCTACATCTGCCCTTGACTCTCTTGTTGTGGAAGTTGTTGTAGTTTGTTCTTCAGCTTCATTGGTGGGACTACTGTCCTCGAGTTCCTTCAACCATTCTTCTTGGTTACAGTGCGACCCACGGGCTCTCAGAGCCAAAGATCTTGTTCAATGCTGAACCTGTGGGTTCCACCAGATTTTTACCTCTTTAAGGGTGGCGAATGGTAAATGTGAGACTTTGTGAGATGGCGAGACAAGCGTTTTTCTTTGCGAGCCCGAGACATTTTCACTTTTTAGATTGTGAGACCGAGACTTCAAAGTGCTTTGAGTGCGAGTGTGAGACGTTCAGACTCTTAAAATTCAAGCCCCAGATTTAGTTGAGAGCTAGAATGAGCTTGTACAGCCTTAAGCCAGCTTCTTGGAACTGACTGGAACTGGAAATTCGATTATAACACACTATGTTATGATATCCCAGAGAAAAATAACTGTTTTTCTGGCACCAAAATGGATGTTGTGGTAGGTTTTGTACCTTTTTGTGGAATTAAGACAATTTAGGAGAAGTTAAGATTAACTTTTTCTCAGAAAATATGTAAGTTGCTTCATTGAAATTCAATATCAAGTGAAGCCGGAAGACGTCATTAATAAAAACAGATAAAGGGACAAATTGGGACTTTGAGACCATTAGCCTTGTGAAAAATCGAGACTCCAAGACAGCTTCGTAGAAAAATTGAGACTGTGAGACACACATAACTGCTAAAAAACTGCGAGACCTGTGAAATTCAACCAAAATTTTACGAGACCCAGAGTTTTTGAAGGACCATTCACCACCCCTCTCTTTGGCTTTTTCGAAGACAGAAATAGGCAAGAAGTTTTCTTCTGTTTTTGTCCTGATGCTTGCGATGAAAGAACCAGATCAAGAATAGTTCGCTTGCACAAATGAAATATCACACTGCAATTCACTTTACTTGTGACTAACCGTGGTGAATTTTATTTAGAGGTGTCAATGTACCGTAAGGGGTTAATGAGATTCCAAAATAGTTTTTCTCTCTCTATCTTAAAAAGTAGGAAAGCTTTTTTTCCCATTCGTTTTGCAAAATATTTATCTCAGTCTTCTCAGTTTGAACAGCAAAACAAAGATTTTTCGCATTTTTCGTAAAAATTCACCTACCACGATACCTAATACATGTAATTCTGAACCCTCATAGCCTTTTATGTGCTTTAATCAGCTTGTAACTAAAGAATTGATTCAGAGCACAGCTGTGCTTTTGTACCAGATTGAAACAGAATGCTTCTGCACTGTACAAGTCTTGTCTTTTGCATGATTTATTTGATTAGATGAAGACTTCAATATGATTAATAAGAATTTCAATGTTATTAGAGAGCTGAAGAGTATTCTGCTTTGCAGGATTTCAGCAGCTGTTAGATGACCTTGATGACCTTTGTCTGGATACCCCAGATGCTCCTGAGGTGATATGCCTTGTTGCTGTAATCTTGTATGCAGATATTTCTAGAGTTACACATTCATGTATGGCAACAACAGACAAACCATTTGTGTGTGTTACATAATAGCCATCAAATATTGATTTTATTCAACTGCATTGTCCAGATATTATAAGTCCCTTTCCTTTTAAAAACTGAATGCATTCAAATTAAACTCAGATGCCATGTTTAGTGACATAAAATACTTTTTGACCAGTAGATCAGAAAGAAAACATGTGAAAAGCCTAAAATGAATGTATACAAAATAATATCTTTATCAACCACTGACCCCCAATGGGGCTTTTTAGGGCTAATGCAAGCACACTAAAATGTGGCTTTGGTACTTCATAGGATATGCAGGCTTATGGTTTAACACTAAAAGTGATCTGTTTGTTTTGACATCCAATGCTGAATATAGATGGTGGGAAAATTCATTGCCCGTGCCATTGCTGATGATTGTTTGCCACCAGCATTTGTCACCAATCTAGGAGACACTCCTTCAGGTTCTAATCAAGGGTAAGTAATCTGAAGACATCTTATATAATAGTCTAATGATTGCATGCGGCCCTGTCACGTGATATTGTCAATCATATTTAAGTAGTTGCAGGTAATACAGACCAGGTGCCAGGAATTGAAAGAGCATGAAAACATTAATAAAGGGTGCTAATTTTAAGACCATTCTTGTAAAAGTGTGATGTTTTCTACAGCTTGAAATTTGAAAAAAAAAAAGAAGATTTGTGTCCACAGGAAAGTGTTTGTCATTCTGGCAATACTTATTGTGTGGATCCAGAAAATATCCATACCCCCCACAGAGGGTTTTTCCAGTATGACCCCCCACCCCCTGGAATTTCCATGATTTTTCTACTTAGGGGCCCCCCCCTACCCCTCAGAAATTCCATACCATAAACAACAAGACTTAACTCATTAAATGTAATAAAATTCAGCCGCAGTTGTTTATAGTTACCTTGTAGATGAAGACATACTTTTTCACGGTAGACTGCAGACGTGGCTTGTTCCTTCATGTCATGTTAAAATGTTTGAACTAATAAACAACTGACTTAGAAGCGCTTCACTCCCAAATGGCATAGCAGCCAACTTTTTCTTCATTAAAAGAAGTTTTCATAATGTCAAGAATCTCGAAACATACATAAAACTTGTTCAAATAACCCAGTCAAAGTTTTAATTTATGCATGGTCAACACAACATATCAAATTACTTTACACATGCGGTAAAGTCATCACGCAACATTTTTTTCAAAACAGCTGTCTCAAATGTCGCTTTATTGTTCCTTTCACCAAAGGAATACATCGATTAAGCCATACGCTTTGTCTCTGTAGTTTGTAAATGATAGTAAAATCATTTTATGCCTTAGTTTTGTTTTAATTTGTCACAAATTTCATACGTGAAACATGCATTGTTCAGTCATTCTATAAATGACCGAATGAAATCTTGGCTACCACTCCAACACTCCTCGCTGTCACCAGTTACATACAGTTCAAGATAAATGGCTTTGAATTGACTTGCTCACTTAGCAAACTATTAACTACACGGATAACGATGAAAATATGTGATAACCTAGTTACGGCAGGTCTGAAATGGGGAATAATTTTGTACGAGTATCAAACGAAATAAACAAAGAACGGCCCAAAGAACGAATCTCATTTAATTGACGGCATGATTAATGCTGGAAAAAGCATCTGAGCTACGTTTAATCTAAATACAGCACGATCTTCAAAGTAAAAAATATCACCTTCATTGTTCATGTATTGCTGCACCTCTTTGTCGGCATTTTTTTCGACTTCACATCCTATAAACACAATGCTCAGGATTCCCGTCTGTTGTACAACGTTGGAAGAAAAATGGAAAATATATGACAAAGAATCAAACACTTACTTCAACGGATGGAACATTTCTGTTGGTTTGGTTACCTGAATCAGTTGGGAAAGTACAATAGTGTTCATTCAATCACATTTCACACCCACTGGAAAGAAAGCTCTTTGAGTAGTCCTCCTCCCCTTTGGAAATTTACTTATGTCAGACACCCCTACCCCTCGGAATTTCCATGACCCTCCTTTGGGGGTATGGATATTTTCTGGAACCACACATGCAATGTTAAATTGCTCAAATATAATTATTTGTGCTTAAGTTTTTGAGCATGAACTACTTAACTGATATTTGTTTAAAACAGCAAAGCTTTGAATGAAGCTGATCTGCTGCTGAGAATGAAACATGGAATGGTGCGTTTGGACAGTGTGTGGGGTGTGGCTGGAGGTCGCCGCCCAGTCAAACATCTTGTCAAAAAGGTGAGTTTCAAAGGACATGAGGTTGGCCACAAATGAACATGGAACATCTGAAAATGAAGTTACTTCCAATGTAAATCTGCAGTGATGCCACATTTAAGTTATTGGCAATATAGTGATGACATAATATGTATAACTCTTGTTTTTCAGATGATCTTGTTGCTCAAAGAATACCTGAATTCGGAAGATATTGAAGAAGTGAGTCACCTTAAAATGTGTATTTTACCTTTTCTAAATCCTATCAGGTAATTAGTGCCGTCCAAGTTCTCACCACAAAGATCTGAATACCAGAATTGTTTGCCGTATCAAACTTGTTTTATCCTATGAGTAGATCTTTGTAGACTCTTCCAGTCAGAGTTTGTAACCTTTTAACTGTTTTATTGACAGATAAGAATATTAGCATGAATGCAGGCATTAGAGTGGCTTGCTTTCCAGTTTAAAAACCTAAATAAACTTAATTTACATATTTCAATTTAATTCTGGAAACTTGCTATGTAATGTGTCACGATGCAATCAACAGGTTTTGCAGCATTTGACAGAATATACTGTATAGTCACACATGCGTGTTAAGGCTGCCGCACACTAGCCAATTTTTTGTCGTAGAACTGCAGTTTTTTTGTTGGGGTCAAATCAGGTTAAAATTTGTCGGGCCATCAGCTTGTCGCACACTAGCTGATTTTTTGTCACGACTAACTGCGTTGAGACTTGGGGCCGAGTCATCCAAAATCAAGATGGTGCCTATTCCACTCACATGACTCTTGTGACATTTCCTAATTGGTTGAGGTGCGCGCGAGCCCTGACAAATTGTCTTGGTCCACCGCACACTGGCCAACAAGGCCCGACAAGACATTTTGAAATCTAGCACTGTCAGATATCACCTGACAAGCCCTGATCTTGTCGCAGACTTGTCTAAATTCATGGCACACTAGCCAACAAGTCAAGATTTTTTGTCAATCGACAAAAAATCAGCTAGTGTGCAGCGGACTTTACTTGAACAAATAGTTTACCCATTTAAGTTCTCTATCTTGTTTATCACTAGTAGAAGGATTCATTAAAACTGGCTGTTAATTGCCTTATTTCTTCTTAGGCTAGTCGCTGTGTCCAGGAGCTGGAAGTTCCACATTTCTATCATGAACTGGTCTATGAGGTATATTATAAGTTAGCTCTAAGCTCAATATATTGTATGCATAGCAGTTTGAAAAATCTCTTCTTGTCTACTTGAAGAAAATAAATTCATCTGACATTTGCCCCAAACCCCAATTGACATTTTGCATTTCTCCAGTTCCTGTTTGCTCAAAAAGAGGCAACAATGAATTCTTACAAATTTACCCAAAAAAGTGTGTGAGTTTTCCAAAAGTTGCTTTGCATTGCATTACAAGTTAAACCATTTCATGACATGTACTCATTGTTTATAGCTCTTGACCAATGAGTGTGTGAGAATTCTGCCAGTTATTATAAAATGTAAAATGCCTGTATTTGTTATTTAATACGTCTGGGTTGCACCAAGCTCATTTTTTTAAAATCCTTTCCTTCAGTAATCTTTTTTTCACAGTAGGATTTTCCCTGTTAATTGTTTACCTGCTGGCTTAATTTGATCGTAATTTTTTCACAGGCTATCGTCATGATGTTGGAAGATGGCCATGAACGAGTGATGACACTGATGAAGAATCTTCTGCAGTTCTTTTCAAATACCAACATTGTCAAGCCAGATCAAATTAAAAGCGTAAGTTGGTGACTGAGAACTTACAAATTCTTTTGAGAGTGCACCTAATTAATGTCATGTAAGCAATCCACACTCTTGTATTGAGTATTAAAGTTGTTCATTTTTGCTTACAGTTTCGGTAGGTTAAGGAGACACATCACTAAGCAGTTAATGAGTCTAGTTAAAGTTTCCTATGACTATATCATGTATGACAGCTTATGGTGCATGCATGTGCTGTGACTTTGGCTGTGTTTCAAAACTGTTTGTAACTGATTTTTTTTAACAGGGATTTCAACGTGTGTTTGACTCATTTGCCGACATTCAGCTGGATATTCCACATGCCCACACCCTTTTGGAAAAGTTCACTGACATGTGTGCCCGTGATGGAATCATTCCAATCTCCTTGACTTTGAAAGTCCCTTCCAGGTATTTATGGTAATACAGCCGGTAGTTTCATAGCCAGTTGCAGGGTTTATTCCTCTGACTTGTGTAATTCCTGTGATAATAAAACAGACCTCGGTCCATTTATACAATTTTAACTAGGGCAATACAGTCCTGAGTAGAGCAATGTCACCTTTCCTTTCTTCATGATGTATTTTTCTATATCAAATTTTAAGATTCTATTATAGGAGTATCTTATTGAAGATGGGGCAAGAAATGCGGTCATTTTTCCACAACAAATGCATTATTTGTGTAGTATAAAACATTAATAGTGCCTTGTTGCATTCTCACATTATGTTGCTTTTATGGTAAGATTTGAAAGGCCTCTTCTCCTAAACATGTTTCTTTTGTACTTGCAGGGGTCGCAAGCGATTTGTCAGTGAGGGCGATGGAGGGATTGTGAAGTCGTAACTCGCTTATCTATAAATCCAGAAAGCAATTGATGAGCCAGACATAATAATTAATAACCTCTAACAAAAAGGGAGAACATTCTGGTTTGAATAAGATTCACATCTATCTGTACACTCTGGTATTTCCTGGGCATGTGTGACAAAGGGTAAAACTTGGGTCAAGTGATGATTTCTAAAGTCGTTACTCCCCCCTCTCCCCCTTCCTTTCTCTCTCTCTCTCCCTCCCCCCCTTTCAATACATTAACATTGCTTTCATTATATCTGACTGTTGTCACTGTTAATAATCTGTAAAGAAATTGGAAAAAATATATAATTTGAGAGTAGTGTACAGAGTTGCTTGGGTTCCTAAATTATCACTGTTGGCTATTACTGAAACAGTAACTGTTGATGACTCATGATAGAACTACTGGTTTTTGAAGGGTTTACTTTAGTATTGTGCAGTACTGTTGTTTAGAACTGTGATGTAAATAAAGGTTTTTAGTTTGTCATCAGGGACTGGTCAAAAAGTACAGGGGGGATGAGCCAGAGCATATGAAAATGTGGTGGTTAGAAAACACATGACCCACCCCCTATAAAACATGACATTTTTGGTTGCATAATCCAACAAAATCACATTTTGTGTATGAAATTGTGGTGCTATTTAGATTTTAGATTTATTTCGTAATAATAATGATGATGATAATAATAATAATAATAATACAAAATCATCTGAAAATAATATTGTTTTTCTTTACTCTTGCAACTTAAAGTCGTGTCTGTAAACTCTAAGAAAACTTGACCTTTAACCTTCCACACTAGGGCTCCAGCCTTGCTACACGTGGAACAGTGATCCATCTAGAAAACAGCTGTAGTGAGTCCTGCAAGTAACATAGCCAGAAAAATACAAGTCCCAGATCTATGAACATGTGTCCTGTGCCCTTAGGGACAAATAGTATGTAGACACAAGTTTGGCATTTGGTGTTCTTGAAGACCAGCATGTTGGCAGAACGCAGTAGTTTCAATATATGTGCCCTGGGACTCCTTGCTCAATCCGTTAGACTTCTTAGCTTTTGTACAGATTTTACAACACATAAATTGTCATCTCTATTTGTACACCAGCCAAGTGTACTTTTTCAACCACAGCTCAAAAAGTTTTAGTCCTTTGGGAATGAAAGGAGTTACCTCTGTTGTCGATTGTGTCAAATGTGTGCCAATTCCTGTTAAAAAAAAAAAACAGGATGACCCACCCCCATGGGTAGCTGAAAATTGAACGACCCACCCCTTACCAAGGGCTCAAAAACTGATGACCCACCCCCTCTCTGCTCTGCCCACCTACCCCCATGCTTTTTGACCGGTTCCTCAGTGCAGGTAAAATGTTGTAACTTATTTGGGGAATTACTCTGTTTCACATCTAGAATTGCTACTAATGCTTGCGCAGTTCTTAGTCAGCAATAGCGAATTAACGTCCAAACTTCTTTGGCTTGGAAAATTAGGATGGGTATTGATAGCATCTAAGCACTTGAAACTGGACAAGGTGAATTTGAATTGGGTATTTGTAATTTGAAAAAATGTGCAGGGAGGAAAATTTCTTTAATCTTTATTGGTTTAGATACAGGTTGTCGTAGCTGATTCTCACAGTTGTCTATTTCTGTCGGTTTCTTAGTGTATTCTTAGTTTGATATAGTTTGCTCCTAAAATCATGGTGCAAGTAGCAAGGGAAAAGGTATTTTAAAAAATGCGCTATGAACTGTGCGACATATCGAAGCCCTCTTGAATTTTTTTCTTTGCCATGTGTGTATTTTCATTTTTGACAGTGAAAATCAGCCCAGAACATATCCTTGCTTATTCAAACTTTTTGTCTCCCTTCTCTTATGTGAAAATTGTACAGAATCTCTGGCTTACTGAACTTTATAAGCAAATAAAAAATTCAAACTCGTCGAGTGTCGCCTGTCTTTACGTTGCCTACAAGTTGAGCTTACGAGGCTAATCCAGTCGGGACAGCATTTTTACAAAGTCCAGGTGGACCGACTTTGTCAAGTCTGAGATTCTCTTGATCAGATCGTGTTTAAAACATTAACTTAATCTAATGCATTTACAACAACAAAGAATGTGAAATTTATTCAATTTTTAAAAATCAGACGGAGTACTCCGATATTATTAACCATATCAAAGTCCTGAAAACGAAACCTCCAAATTCAGGACCTGACATTCCGGCGAAAACTAGAAGATTTGGTCGATTTACTCACTTAGTTAAATTATCTTGTCAGATAAGGTCTAACAAGTTCGCGGATTTGACGGTTTTGGCGACTTTCCGCTATGAAGTCAGATTATGCAAATTATTTCATCAGATACGGCGGTAACGTGTTGGCGAATTTGATAATTTTGACGAAATCTCGTACTTGCCATATTTGACAAAATTTCCACAGTTTTCCAAGGTTTTCCAATTAAGTTTCGTCAAGTCTGTCAACTTTGTCAGCATAATTTCGTCAAATCTGCCATTTTCGTTACTGCATGCATTTCTGGACATATCTTCGATTTAATTACCATCCCTAAAACTCCGGAAAACTTCAGAGTTGTGATCACCATTAAACCAAGAGAGTATGAAGAATAACAGGGTTAATCCCCCATGCAGACTGATTCTCCACGTGCATCCTTCTCAAGCTATTTTTAGATACGGCATCCAGTCCTCCCGTCCATGATATTACTACGCGCGTTATGTAGATGTTTTCGTGGAGAGTGAACTCAGTTTAAACCCGCTTGGGCTGTCCACGTGAGTATTATTCTCGTCACAGGATTGGCTAATTCTCAGTTAGACTTTCCTGGGATTTCTGAAGCTGGGAGTAATCTGTAACTAACTTGAGAGGGATTTTAAAACGGATTAACCTCATAGGAATGAGACCTAGAATTGGGTAGCCGCTTCTAGGCTTTCAGTCAGTAGGGGGGCAGCGCGAAAAACGGCGAGCGAAAAAATACGAGAGAAGCGCGGCGAGAGAAAGCGCTTTTCTTCGCCGCGCATCTTCCCTGTTTTTTTGCTCGCCGTTTTTCGCGCTGCGCCCCTGCTAACTGAACGCCTGGAAGAGGCTAAGAATGGGGATTTGGACGTGGATGACGACAAAACAAACACTGAAATATGGTACTGTAATTGCTGTAAAATCATTGTGACGATTGGCGATGTGAAGTTGATTGATAAAAACAAGATACGGAGGTTGTTAATGGGATTTTCTTTTGGGTGTCCGCTTACGGGACCTCAAAAACAAAGAAAGAGTTTAAGTGGTAACCTCTGAAAGTGTCCGCGGCCGCTTGCGGGAATGTCCGCTTACGAGAATGTAAAAATACAGAGTTTGTATGGGAGTTAAAACGGGGTTTCAAACAAGGAGGCCGTAAGTAGAGCTGTCCGCTTACGAGAGTGTCCGTTAAGAGAGCCTCGACTGTATGCGATATTGTACAGTTATTTGTACAGTAGAAAACCTGTTTGCCGGACAAGTCGGCGCGCGCACGCAAAACTCTCACACCCTCCCTCTTTCACTGATAAATTTATTGACTACAGCAGTTGGTTAATAAATCTCTTATTAGATGTTTTGGAGTGTAGAATCGCTTAATATTGTTACTCATTGTTTATATTTTGACTTGCCCTACGGGTTCGTCAAAATACGACCCAACTCGTAAAAATATACAGCGATACTACACACCAAAACATCCAATAAGATATATATATTCTCCAATTTTCAAAACCGCTCGTGTTGCGAAAAATATTTGACGGATAAATAAACACAATAGCCTCCATTTGGCGCGAAAATATGCTCGGATATTTGTCCTTGGACATTATCTGTTCCTCAAAGCTCACAGTTTTCCTCGTACTACGCTGCGGAAAACTGTTCGCTTCTCGGAACAGATAATGTCCGCGGACAAATATCCCAGCATATGGGGGCTATTGTTTATATATCAAACAAGCGCGAGTGGAATATTTGTTTCATTAAAAACGCCCTCAAGATATAGAAAACTACAATGAAATAAAAATAAGAATGCCCCCCAAAAATTATGTACGCTTACCATATTTGTAGAGCTTGATACAATAAATTTGACAGATTAGACAGACGTCTAGACGCGGTTCACGGGAAAAAAATTACAGACAAATGTATGGAAATTTTGAAAAGTTAACTGAGCGTCTACTAACCAAGCTACATCCTTCAAACTTGGTGAATACAATCTTCTGCCTAGTATTGTAACGGTTTGATTCACAAATTGTGTAAAATTCAATTTTGGAAAACGTTATTTGCTATCGGATTCCCATACAAACACTGTAATTTCTGAGCGCTTTGCCTACCCGTCAAGATGGCGTCGAAAACCGTGATAAGGTCTATTGCTCTTTTGATTATTTAATGTTCAGTTTTAAATAAAAAGACATAGAGGATATTACATGGCCGCGCGGAGAAACGAAATTTGTCTTCGAGTGTTGAAGAATATTTCAACCAAAGCAACGGTGATCTTTTCACATCTGAAGATAACATGTTATTTTCACGGGCCAGTGAAGATATCAATTTTTCGCGCGAAAGCTCACTTTGGCATTTCATTGGTTTTTATATAATAAATATTTATTCGTTGGTCAAATAACCCACGCTTCCTTCCTCCCTCCCTCCCTCCCTTTTTACCACTCGTTCGTTCGTTTGTTGATGTCAGTTTACACGATTTTCCTAACTTTCGTTTTCACGGTCTCTTTGCCCAAATTACATGTACAGCAGAGAAAGAGACCACTTTTCCCGCGAAAAACAAGTGAGAGTTGCACGGAGAAGACTGGAACGAGGTGCGAAGTTGGAATGATATCTTTGGTCAGCGGAGTTGCGTCCATAGCAACGTCGAGAAATAGAAATGGCGGAGAAGAGTGAGGGGTTTCTCATCGATGTTTGCATGTTTTGAGCTGGAAAATGGATCAGTTTGGAACCCTTGAACTCGGGTAAGAAAATTGTACATATTTTGCTTAGTTCATGGGGAAGTGTAATACATGTAAAACACTCATGAAAGCTAAAAATATTCTTCAAAGTGATAAATTGTTACAGAGATAGTTTTGGGAAATGTCATTATAAAAATGTAAGCTTAATACGACGTTAAAATTGTTGTTTGCTGCAGTCGAAGAAACATGCACCTAGTCAGTGGAATGTGAAAGCTAACAGAAAGTACAGAACGTCATAAATTTAGATATGGATGTTATTATCAAATCAAAGAATTAGCTTATAATACACATGTAAGCTAAACTATTGACTTGTACTACTAGTACTTGCATTTGGTCTTATATCAGTTTGTGTGATTGAAATTCTTATAATAAGCTATTCATGCCCCCAAAGTAAGCCCCCACAACTGACAGGTCTCATGTATTTAAAATTTGGCCCTCGACGAAAGACATGCGTGTACATAAGCCCCCTACTAACAAAGAAAAGAGCTTACTTTGTATTTTGACAATTCAATACAGTACATATGATGTTCAGAGACCCCATATCTTCATTCAGTGATTATAGAGTTTATTTTTTGGTTCATAAATATTAAATGTATTTAGACCTCACCAGTCTTCAAATGAGATCATGATATGGATATCCAAAAATGAAATTAGATGGGTTTTTTTTCACCGCATTTTTGCTGTCTGAGAACAGAAAAGTACACTTCTGGTTGGTCATAAATCGCATGAGGTGAGGGCCTGAGGCTAGTCAGGTTGTGACATCAAATCAAGATTGGGGTTGACATATTTGTGAACCAAATTATAATTTATCAGGAATAACAAAAGAATGTGAAATGTACCAGGGAGTAGACACTTGTGTAGTTCTAATGTTGCTTCAACATTGTAAAATCTTACAAGTTAAAGATACATGTATGAGCACCAACATTCTTGAAGAACAGACAATATTAATTTAACTTTTTTGATTTCCATATGATGTTCTTGTAGATTCCATTTACCAAATACAAGAAATATTGGCTGTATACTCTTAACTTACTGTTGTTTTCTTATAAATGTACTTACACTGCTGGGTATATAAATTAAACTTTTCATCATAAATTTTTCTAGAAGCAAAGTTAAAATAACTTACTGTTTTACTTTGTTGAACTTTTAAGAGCTTTCCCAATTAGACAGGATACGGGTCAATAAAATTGACTCTGATTGAATTAAAGTGCCTATGAAGTAAAAAATAATTGCTGATTATTTGAAAGGCTTTTCAGAGTAAAGAAGAATGGCATTTCCCTTTTTTTAATATCTTTTGTCGTTCTAGAGATATTTACGTTTTTGTATTATGCAAATGAGGAAAGTGATGACATCATAGGTGGTCCTATTTGAACAGTAAAACAATGAATCAAGAATATCTCTAGAAATATTGGAGCAGTGTTCTTCAAACTTGGCACCACAAATGTGCA
>Ga0126338_10001444_pt1 | contig 15395 bp, 5 predicted proteins | sample OrbCmetagenome_2_FD_92529 | JGI IMG/M metagenome (GOLD analysis project Ga0126338, IMG submission 92529) | Coral microbial communities from Petempiche,Puerto Morelos, Mexico - Orbicella C C metagenome | ecosystem: Host-associated > Invertebrates > Cnidaria > Coral | place: Petempiche,Puerto...
AACAAGGATCCAGAATTTCCGCATGAAGAAATTATGCTGATGATCTTATCAACTTGGTTCAGATGGCTTTTTGCCAGCAGAGGGTTTTATAGTCCTGTCAAAGAATATTTCAATTTCCATTTGTAATTGAAACAACTAGTAATAATAAAACAAACTTAACATCAAGTTCCGGGTAGCATGGAAAAATGAAATAAACATCAACTTGAGAATGTGCATTTATTTGCCGGACAGTTGCTCAAACTCCGGCAAGATTCGTCAAAAAAAAAATTTTGCACATTCAGTGAAAGCTGTGCCCGGTTAATGAGAAAGATAGATCGAAAACTGAGAAAGTATTGCGGCTACTCACTGGCAACATATATGATTATCCAAACAATGTCACGTCATGTCACAGAGAGTGGGAAAACGAGTCTGCAATGTCCTGTGTTTTTACTATCGTAGCAGTCAGCTGTGAGAGATCATAGAGGTTTGTAGCAGGTGTTTCTGCTTAACTCAACACTAAACTCGAAATTGTTTTACTCAAAATGTGATATTGAACAAAAGGATTACAATTTTAAGCTGTAGACAAAAAGCAGTTATTTTCATTTAAACTAATTGCATTGAAAAGGCGAAAACCAGTTATTAAATCTTGATGTGTTTTTGGTCTCAGTTACGTTCGTGAGATTCATAATGTTCCAAAAGCTTCCAAAAAGTCAGAGACTATTTTACTTGCTTGCTAACAGACCTAAAGACATATTGGTGACTGGCTAAAGCCAGTAACCACAAAAAGGACTGGTTTTTGCATTTTTATGATTTTGTGATATATGTTACAAGGTAGAGTGGTTTTTACTAAGTGTTAAACAAACGTTTTTGGCATTTGCTTAGTTTTCATTATTATGGATTAAATAAACTTGTACCACTTTAATTAGTCATCCACTTAGAAGTAAAACCAAAACCAATCTTCTCTTACGATTGCATGCATTTTCCGTGCTCATGGTAGCAACACTGATGTATTCTTCAGTCAGTGACTACTTTGGTTTTGCTTAATTTATTATGACACTCCAATGAAAACTGCCCTGAGTTACCAACCATGGTATTAACTACTATGTTTATATGTTATTAACCATGCCCCACCTTGTTTAGGGATCTCCTGGTATTCCTGGAGTACGTGGTCTTCGTGGCGTAAAGGGTGACCAGGTAAGAATTTCTGATAGTTCAGTTCATTAGGGTAGTTTTGTCAACTTTCTCAGGGCTTGAAAAATATTTGAATTCCCGCTCACCTTTTGGGCAAGTAGCTCTCAAATGTTGCTTGTCCCTGTGCACTGTAGGGTAAAAGAAAATACCTCTTATGGTCTGGTTTTGGCTAGCTGATTTTTTTTTTTTGCTACATTAATTTGTTTGTGGGTTTTGTGCTGTGGGAAATAGTTCAAGTGGCCCAGTCAACTGTATCTTACAAAGTAGACTGAGAAAATGACACCAATGAGATGAAAACATTCAAGTCAGCACATATGACTTTTCTGTTATTAATGCCTGTGTTCTTTTTTTGGGGGGGGGATGCATAGTGCTTACTTATTTTGATCACATTAGGGGGGGGGGTGCTTTATGGATAGGGATGGTTCCAATTAATATTAGGTTTAAGTTTCAGTAAATATTTGCTAAAGGTCTTTGGTGTTGTTTATGAAGTGTTGCCTGGACTGATATGATAAAAGTACAGCCTGCTGTTTGTGATATTGATGAAGGAAAATGCATTATAGGTTAAAGATTGGGAGGTGGTTTCAGAGAGGAGATGGCTCAGTACATGTCTAGGCCAGAAAAAGGAGATTATTACAGAGTGGAAAAAACGATAAACGGTTTACAATAATCAATTTACAATAATAATAATAATAATAATAATAATAATAATAATAATAATTAATAATAATAATAATAATAATGTTTATTAGTGGCTTATAAAAAATTACAACTGTAAAAATTCTCAGGACACCGATCAGCGAAGTCGGGGAGGAAGACGCTGGTATAAACCGATGATCAGTATCTATAAATTACATGGTAAAAAACAATAATCAATCAAACAATACTAAAAAAAACAAAATAGAATAATCTAAACACTGCATTTATGATCAGTCTTGTCTAAATCACTAAAAAATTTAAATAATAATAATAATAATAATAATAATAATAACAGTAATAAAAGCTTTATTTAAAACTGAAAGACCGATCAGCGAAGTCCAGGAGGAAGACGCTGGTATAAACCCATCATCAGTATCTATAAATTACATGGTAAAAAACAATAATCAATCAAACAATACTAAAAAAAAAAAAATAGAATAATCTAAACACTGCATTTATGATCAGTCTTGTCTAAATCACTAAAAAATTTAAAAACTTTAGTTTTAAATAAATCAATCACTGCATGCAATTAATTACACAATTGATAAATGGGAATTAGGAGTGGCACATCCATAACATGTCTAGATTTGAAGTCATTCTAGATCAAAGTCATTGGAAGCCAAAGAGTTTTGTTTTTGGGGTGGGAAGAGCTGGAGAAAAACCCCTGGAGCAAGGATGTGAACCAAACACATAGTCAACCCACTTTTGATGCTGGGTCCTTCTACCTGGATATCAGATATTTATAATTAAACATATTGTATTATTCATGCAACAGGGAGCCCAAGGACAGCGCGGTGACCAAGGTGACCAGGGAGAACCTGGCGTTAGTGTAAGTACAAGACAATTCACCAGAAGTTCAACAACATGTGCATGAACGATACATGATCTCCAACATGGAGGTGTATGTTTGTGTTTGACACAATCAGTTGAATTTTGAACACACTCACTAATTACAATTATCACAACTCAAGTCCTAAGGACAGATAAGTAGATACAGTGGAACCCTGTTAATCCAGTCACCAGCGGGCCACAAAAATCTAGCCGTATTAACAGGGTGGCTGTATTTGAGGGGTTCTTTAAATAAGAATATGACTGACTGGGCTTTAGTTGAGGTCAGAATAAAGTGGCCATAATAGCAAGGTGGCCATATTCACGGGGTGGTCATTAGGCAGGGTTCCACTGTATTAGAAAATATCTTGACTCACTAGCTGGCAACTTTTAAGTTGAGGAGATCATGATAGAAATTAAGTTGATTGAAGTTATTTACCTTCAAATAAGTACTGTATACATGTAAAACACATTCAATTTTTTGTTTGAACTCATTACTCAATATCATTACTTGTACAATCAAAACAGGTTGAGTCATCCACCTAAAATAGCCTAATGATTATTTGTAGATTTTAATGATTTTTGAAAAATTTATGCTGGGATGCATGCAGCATACAAACTCCTCAAAGTCTATTTGACCTGACCCTTACTTTATGAACATGTCCATTTCCAATGTTACGACTTGGTTTAAAGAGCCTTTTGATATTTATTTCTTTGCAAAACAAAACAAAAAAATTATAAAAAAATAAAAAATAAATAAAATTGCAGGGATGGCCTTTGTTGGAGTAGTTGCACTGTAACAAATTTTCTAAATCTTGGTCGATTTAAATGTATTGAAATAGTATTGCCCATTCATTGTCATGAAATTAAAGACCCACTTAGACCACACAGGATTCTTGGTATGGTTTGGATAAAATTGGTACCTGTTGAGGCCTGTTTCAATTGTCACTGGTGCTTGAATTACCTCTCTCATCTCGTGGTCCATTAGCATAGGCAAAAGTGGACACAAGTACCAATTTTATCCGATCAGTACGAAATAATTTGTGTAGTACAAATACCTGTTGCCTGTAAGTTGTAGCAAAAATTTTATGTAGTTAGGTATGTGTAAACTGTATCTAGAGCACTTTTTAATGTTGAGATGTTTTGTTATTTAGGGACCAACAGGTGAACCAGGAAGGGATGGTATTGATGGTATTAAGGTTTGTGTTCATTTTCGTTTCTATTTGGTATCTCCATAAAGTACACATGTTAGCTTTTATTAGATTATCAGTGATAAATATATAGTTGGCTTAATTCTGGTAATGCTTAGGGAAGTGAAGAAAGGTGGTAGTTAAAGGTGGTAGAGATGCATGTATGTGAATGTTACTGGCCAGAAATTAGTGAACAAAATGGTGTGTGCATTTCGATCATGCTTATTCCAAAGAGAAAGAAAACCTGAAATGATATTTGCCAACATAGCAAATCATATCATGATCTGAAGGGAATAATTTGCATTGGAAAACAGCAGAAGAATACAAATACTTAATTAAGTGGTCTACTGCAGAGCATAGTTTCAACAACGTACCATTCTTTTCATTCTGATCAGAAATGATCTGATGCTTAACAGCCAATTTATTTCTGTCAATGATTCTGGAGAACTTAGACTCATGATGCTTTGTCATCATGTGAGGTTTCTGTAAACAAAGGGAGAAAATGACCTGAATGGATTAAAAAACTCACTTTGAGTCAGTGAGAGGCTCTAGATACTGTTGGTAACATGGCAATAAATGTACAGTGTAGCAACCAAACCCAGGGGAAATCACAGGAGGCAGAGTGGCTGAGTGGTCAGCATGTCGGACTTACAATCCAGCGGTCCTAGGTTCAAGTCCCGCTCTGAAAACTACCTGGATTTGTCTCACAGTAGCCTCGAGTACAAATCCTTGGCCACGCTTGTAAGTAGCCAACTGGTTTGCCTTCGACCAGTTGGGATTCTTGACAGTGTTATGTTCAATTTGAATTATTTGTTTCAGTTGTTTGCTCGGCCCCACTAGCCTTTGTGCTATAAACACTGCTGAGGGTAAATAAAGGATGCTGTTGTTTTTCAGTCAATTTTGGTTTGAGTTGAGTGCGAGATTTAAGTTATTAGATAGGGGTCAGGAGTCAAGTATAAATTTATTGAATGCTTTTTTTTTGTAGGGAGACCAAGGACCGCGTGGACGACAAGGAAATCCTGGTGATTTTGGCCAAGTTGTAAGGATGAGTATTCGCATTTTTGTTCTGTTCTGTCCAACTTGGACAGATTGATGAAGGATAAAAAAACAACAACAACAAGGATTGCTTACCTGGGCTTACCCTGCTATAGACCATGCACAGTGGTTTATGTTAAAACCATTGATCAGGACACTGTTATCATTGTTTTCACAGGGTTGGAAAAGTGACACTCAAATTATGCCAGATCCTTGGAAATTTGAAAATGCAAAAAAGCTTTCTTTAAAGAGTTTGGCTATTATATTTTATTTGGAGTATGTTGAAAGGAAAGAAATCACCGTGAAACTACGAAAGATAATTAAACATACTTTCAGGAACACAACTTACAATAAAGCAATAAGATTTTGCTTCATCATGCAATGTCAATAATTTTGATGGCATTGAAAATGGTGGAGGCTGTCTGTCGGATTCTTAAGATGTCTGAGTATGTACTAGTTATGCAATGCTTTCAAGTGATGTAACCATGATTTGACCCATGAGTCACTTGAATTTTCTTGCTGTTCACATGAGCCTTTAGGGGAGTGTGTTTACCAAGAAGATGCAAGTGACAAGTGGGATGTTCCATGGTATATCACGAGAGAGCATTGCATAACTACTTTATACCATGCCATAGAAAATACAGTGGGCAACACAATTAAAGGGACATACACATGGCGCATGATGGGAAGGTTGAATGTAATACCATTGAATAAACAACAGCCTTCCTGTATTCTGATTGGTTGTATTTTCTATGGCATGGTATATAAGTCCTGTAATTATATTGAGAAGTCGTTTGATGCTACAGGATAAAACATAAGCAATATTTTGCCACCAAAGGATGCAGGTAGGGGTTGACACACTAGATCTAAGTCAATTTGGATTAGGTTAATTTACCCCACCCTGGCAAGAGTTTTACATATCTTGACACTTAAGATGATGGTCTTCATTTAAACCCCTTGCTTGTTGGGGGGTGTAAAAATAAAAATTCAAAAGAAGAAAATTAACATATCAAAATTAAAAATCTTTTTAACATGGCTTCACAAATATGTCTCTGAAATTAAAAACTGTGATTTATGCTTGAAGGGAAATCCTGGCCCTGCAGGATCACCTGGACCAGAGGGACCAGCGGTATGTATAATATTCAATATATTAAAATGAACACTGCAATTCAGGTTTACTTTCATGCAACTTTAATTGATCAAGTCTGTTCTTGTGTAAGCACACGAGAGTTCTTTTTGAGAAGATAAGGGCATGCTTGAAATGACAAAATAATTGTCACTATGGATGGCACAGATAGCTCCCCTGTTAGCCTAAATAGTGCTTTAGGTTAGCCTAAATGGTAATCCAGTTAGCCTAAGTAGGGCTTAGCGTGGCCTAAATTTCACTGACCTGAAGATGGCTAGCTCTCAACAATTGTATGGGTTAACCATATTCCACATTGTCAAGTGCCATTTCATCATAAAATGCCTTTGCTTAATGTCGGTAGTGCAAACAGGTAAATTCTAATAGGTATCAGGCTCTGTACCTCCAACCACTAAACAAGTTCCCAATGTGCAATTCAGTTATAAATTTTACAATAACTGTTTAATTTCTTGTGTGCTGATTGGCTCATTTTTATCATCAATAAGAGTACAGACAGATAAAATTTTAATTTATGCAAGCTTTCGAGTTTAATTTTCAGCTGTCAAACTGTCAGCTTTTTAAACAATAAGATTTTATGGACTTTTTTAAGTAGCAATCAAAAAGCGAGAAAAGCTATTGACAATGTTCGCGTCATTTTGAATAAAATTCACTTATCTTTGTTTACGGCAAGTTTACAGCGTCTTTTTCCCTCATTTATTCATGACATTTGACCATTTTGGGGTCTTGTCATTGTAAAAAACAAATTGACATCAGTTTTTTGTGTCTGTCTTCTTATTGATGATAAATTTTGTCATAACTTTGTCAAAGTTTACTGCGGAACCACTCGCCTGTGGCTCGTGGTTCCACAGCCACTTTGACAATGTTATGACGCAATTTATTATCAATAAGAGGACAGAACCATAAAAAGCTGACGTCAATTTGTTAATAGACTCTGCAGACCGATGTAGGCTGATGACAATTTTAAATTTAAAGGTTTTTCCTTATGGAGAAAATGAAAATAACTTGTACATTGTAGATTCCTAAAGTCGTCAGCATCAATAAGACTTAGAGGACAGACACATTTAACAAATTGAATGTGGTTTAGCGTGGTCTACAAAAGCAATTTTACCACAACGATTTGCATCATTACATTGTTGGTCAAAATGTTGTGGACTCACGAGGCGCAGCCGAGCAAGTCCACAGATTGTGGTAAACAACAAATCGTGGTAAAGTGGTAAAAATCTGACAGTGGTAACACAAGTCAACCACAGACATGTTCATAACAATGACTGGCCTATAAAATGCATTCAGTTTGTCCTGGCAGAATTGACAATGTCACACTTCTCTGTGTTAGGGTCTTCCTGGACTAAAGGGTGCTGAAGGTGCTGCTGGAGCTATCGGACCAAAAGGGAACAATGGCTTTCAAGGTGAACCAGGCCCTCGTGGATCCAGGGGCGAGCCAGGACCCGATGGTGTACGCGGCCAACGTGGTGAACCAGGCAATCCTGGCCTTAATGGTGCCACTGGCCCTCCTGGCCTCAAAGGAGAACAGGTAACAATTAGATAATATTGAGCTGGGGATTTCTAGGAGATTCTAGTTGATGAGGTCTAAGGCTGAATCAGCTAACAATTCTTAGTCAAGATAACCTCTGGTCAAGCGTTTAGCCAGATGGACATCCAGGTGTCCTGTGGACACCCACTTTTAAAAGAAAATTGTTTAATTATTCATATTTGCTTTATAACTTGGTCATTTCAGTAGATCATAGCTAAGAGCCTGCCTCTGGTTAGTGGGTAAAGGGGAGGAGGCATTTTTAAATTGCTGCTCATACACTGGACAGCATATTTAGCTTCAACTAATCTCATAGCCTGCGGCCATATGATTTATAAACAAAGATACAATGTAATAACTAACTATTGTGGAAATCTGCTGGTAATTTGTGGAGTTATATATGGACCAGTTTTTCACCCAGTGTATTTCATGAGAGATGCTGTAAATCCTTGACACCTTTAAGCTGCTCACATCACTGGACCTATTAGACATTGCCTCATGGGCCTTAATGGGTATTAGCCTTGGGTTCTGCCCCTCTTCATACTTCATTATTAGTAGGACATGCACAATAAAAAACTCACACCACTTGGGTCTGGGCTGCATGATGGTAACTTGCGTTAATTATTAATTAATATAATGATTACTTGGGTTTGTGGATCAGAGTGGGTGACGGTGAGATTAGAACATTTTATTTACAAATGGTTGCTTTGTCAAAAATTACAAAAGTTATGTTCTTTCTAAATGCTGTGCACGAATTACACCTACATGTACAATTACTTATAAATTTACATCATTACAAATTTACAATGTACTTCTGATTTTAATTACATTCATAAATACTTAACCGCATTTTTCAAGTTATATGGGATATAATTCATGGTAGGCCATCCATATAGTCTCCCTGCAGTTTGCTTCTATTTACTGCCGTTTGCTTGCGGTTAGCATTTAAATATTGTGTTAAATTGCAGTTGGCATTTATTTACTACTGTTTGCTTGCGGTTAACATTTAATTACTGCTGTTTGCTTGTGGTTAGCATTTAAGGAGTAAAGGGGAAGGCGATTATATGTGGCCTACCATGAATTATCTGCCACTTATATCTACATGTATAATCTTATTCACAAATATCATCGCACCAGACATTTTGAACTTGACAATGCTGTCATGAGGACGACGAAAGGTTGCTTGTTATTAAAATACAGATTGCTCGTTCTAAAATACAGAAAGTTTAATCCTATAGGGATAATTATTGTTGTATTATGTTAATAAAACTAACTTAATTTAAATGTATTACCATTATATACTACTTATTGCATGAAAGGTAATTTGCAGTAAATGTGTACTGTGTGAGACATTTGACTCTTGGTTTATTAAATAACATAATCTGTCAGGGTTCAACTGGTGCTATGGGGGAAGCTGGCCGGATAGGAAATCCTGGAATAGATGTAAGTGAAAATGCTAGCTACTATTTCATGTCAAACTACAATGTACTGCAACAACAATAACAACAAGACAGTGGCAACAACAACAACAATGTTCATTATATCAGTCAAAATAATGACAAATAGTTGCAGCAAATCCCGGCAAGAAGCTGTATGGAAGAACAGTTAGCTTAATAATTACTACGACATACGATGCAAATCAATAACACACAAATGCAGAGATGTTTTTTGATGTTGCATGAAGAGCGCGTTTGCTTCATTTGTTATAAAAGCCGTGAAATGAATCGCTGAAACTGGGTGTAAGGACGTCTGCTTTATTGTTATGTTAATACGATACACAATGTATGGAGGGTGTAAGTTTTAACAGTGATTGGATTCTGTGTTCTGAATGACCAGAAGTTATGATTTTTTTTTAAAGATAAAAAAGCAAAACAAAAGCAATCTTGTGTGCATATGTGCATGTGACGTACATTTATATAATTAGATAAAACATGTAATGAAAATGCTGAACATGTCTCAAAACACACGTTATTGAAGAAAAGTCAAGAAATGTTTAAAAGCACTCAAGTGTGATCAGTGAACGCACATTGGTACGGTATATGATACCAAACCCATGGTACATTTTTGGACATTTTATGAGTTATGTTTGTTTCCAGCTGTATGACTGTCTATTTTATTTTATTTAAGGGTCGTCCTGGTATTCCTGGTGCTCCTGGTCGCCGTGGCGAACAGGTCTGTAAATAAAAATGAGTAATCAAGTGTTGCAGAATACTGTATTTAAAGACATGCACACTGGCACGAAAACTGTCTGATATATAGATTGTTTCAAACTTGTGTACTGTGGTTATACATAAATGTCAAAAATGAGAGACAAAATGGGGTTCACCGAATTTGTTTCAGAGATAAAGTGTATAGCTAGAAGAATATCTTGATTTTGAAATATGTGGACAAGAAACTTAACATGGCCTAGCTCTAGGCTTCTTAATTAAACAAATGAAGATAAGTTGATGGGGACGCTTGAAACTGAGTACCATTTAGCTACCTGCCTGCACACTCCTCCGATGGGTAGATCTCTCAAGTTAAGATATAAGTACTTTACCCCATTTTGTAATCTTCAAGGTACTATTTTATTACAGCACCTGCATAAAAGCAGATATTAAACTTAACAAAGAATTAGTTAAAATACGTGAACTTGCTACTTTTGATACAATCATCTTCTAGGGAGCTCCCGGAAAACCTGGCAGAAGAGGTCTGGAGGGAGCCAAAGGATCTGGGGTTTGTTAAAAATGTCACTTAATACTATATGATGTTGATAATGAGTAATTTCTTAGAAATTTATCGAGTTTGTAATAAACATTAATGATAAAAAGTCATGACGTCTCGACCCCTCAGAGGAGAGAAATGCTGAAATGTTGTTACTCTTTATGATGTTAATAACTCAGAAATAAACGGCGATTGTTCACAATTTAGCTTGTTTTTACCCTCCTCTTCAATCAAAAAGAAAAGATCAAACCTTAAGAAAAACCAACAAACCAACAATGCAAACGATGCAAAAAACATGCTCTTTGAACCACAGCAAACTACAGTATTGCGCAAAAGTAATGCAAGTGAATTTCAACAAAAGTCTTGGATTTTGGGGTTTGAAGAAATCTCGCTTGAAACAATATTTCAACGAATTTTCCCTGCATTATATTTTTGTGATGTCTACGTACGATGTACCTCCTTGCGAGTCACGCTGGCTTCAAATCTCTGATGGTGATGCATTTTCATACCTTAACTGTCTAATTTTGTTCTGATTGTACTGAAGTTTTTGTTTTTATCTCTTTCGATACGCAGGGCACGCGTGGAAGCCCGGGTGGACCTGGAAAGCCTGGGCCTGGTGGAAAACGGGCAAGTACAATAAGTTCAATAATGGTATTTTTACCCAGATGACAAATAACAAGGAAAATATATTGCGTTGAAGCATTGAGCGATTTTTATCACAAGTCTACAGTCCAACTGCAGATGTCTAGTAATTTATTGAATTGGCGATGTGAAAAGCCATATACTTGCAAATAAATTTCATTTTTTGTAATTAGGCTAAATAAATGATATAAATTAAATAAAAAATTTCATTGGCAGCCTTTGAGCTGTTTGAGATTCAGCCCCATAATTTCTGTCCTGATGAAGAAGCTGCAGCCAAGCAGAGTTGGTGTTGGTTAGTTGTCAGAATTTTGAATTCCACACACAAAATAGCCAGTTCAAGACAACATTTGGACCTCTGCAGAGCTACAACTTTGGAATTGTTTTTCTAATTCAATATTATAAAATATGGAATATTTGAGTCGAGTCTCAGACCCTCAAGCATGAATAAAAAAACATTAAGAAGGAATCCACCAGAAGTTTGAGTAACAAGTGGAGAAAAACTTTGTACGAAGGTTATTTACATCGCTTTGCAAACTTCTGTGCCTCTGTTTTAAATATCTTCTTAAAACAAATCTTTTCCAACTACACCAAATGTTGAAAACAAATTTTGAAGTTTATATGAAACTCTTCAATTACTGGTGAAGTGAAATTGATGAATAAATTTTACCTGTGTTTTCACAAATTCTCTTAACTTTGAAATTTATTTTTTCAAGTTCCCATGGGAAATTGTTTCCGGTGTTATGTCAGCTTCAGAAAATGTAAGAAGGACTGTGAAATGCCAAAAATTATACTGGTACAAGGTTTTTGTCCACTAAAAGCTGAAGTTGCAGGATTTCCTATCGGATTTGGTCTTAAGGTGTGACATCAACTTAGATATGTATAGATTAATGTTTGTTGTTTCATTACCTAGGGACCATCCGGTAGAACTGGAAGTCCTGGTGGACTAGGTCCCCCTGGTCCAAGGGTAAGCTGATCTCCAGTGTTTAACTTTAACTTAGTGCTGCGTTTGCTGAGTTAATATCATGGCTCTGCATTCATATCAGAGTGCGAGACTCCTAGCGGTATGATACTGGAACATTTTACAGATTGATAGGTTATGCATACTGTAACCTGCCTCTTATAATAAACCCTCCCCTCCCCTCCCCCGCTTGTAACCCCCCGGTTATAGGCCTGTCTTCCTGCATACATCTGGTTATAAGCCCCCCTCTAGCTTTCCTTGTTTTAAATTTGTTTTATTATCATGTTTTAAAGCTTAATTACCAGTAAATGAAAAACCTATTTGCCCCCTCGGATTTAGCCCCACCGTTTATAAGACTAACTAAAAGCCCTTACAGAGTTGTATAAGCCCACGACTTATCTATAAGTGGCAGTTTACGGCACTCTATAAACTCTGGTTAATAACTTAGCTATAAAACTGTTTTCATGAAACCAGCTAGTCATGTAATTTACGAGTTCATAGCTGATGGCGTCTGCTGTAGTAAGTTGGTTGCGAGCTTAAAATGACTAGAACAAGGAGTTTAATAAGAAAGCTTAAAACCACGCAGCAAGTGTTAATTTGCATTTTTCTTCATACCAATAGATACTTATTAACTGCTGTTGTTCTCTAAGGTGTCACCCGCAATACGATACATGCAACTTGCGATTCCAACTATAATTCCTGTTACCAGTAGAGGTCAATTTAATCTTATAACTTGAATTGACTAGATTTTGCCAAGCGTTAATATGTTAATTTCCGCGCCTTGAATCGAAACTTCCCAATGTTACCTAGCTTTCCACCATCCCTTCCTTTGGAAGATCAAATGCGCTCTACAAAATACTATTAAATAAAAAAAACTGTCCCATGTAGATTAAAATAAAAACATAGAGATTGAAATACATTTTTTAGATTACAGGCATGTTTTAAAAGGTGGCAAGACAAATAAGAATAATTTACAGCTGAAAGTAAATGAATTCACTTCACAAATTTCAGCTGCACAAAATTTACACAAACCCCACTTAGGGACAAATGAAATTTTTGAAATTGAAATGGGTTGGAAGTTCTTTCCACAGATTTGTTGCCTGAAAAGAAATCGAAAACCTGACGGTTCACTTAGCCTCCAGTCTCATTCAAACAAGATTATAACTGTTGCCTCATCTAAGAATAAAACTAAAATCGTGATAGTAATTGTTTATATTTATATTGAGAAAATAAAGTAGTTGTTGTTGTCACTGTAGGGACCATCTGGAGCTCGCGGATACAACGGTGCAGAAGGAAAGCCAGGAATCAAGGTGAGCATGATATGATCAGCGCAACTGTCCAATTGACAAACGAACAGGGTTAAAAAAGTAGATATTAAATAAATAAGATCAAAGAAAGAACAAACAGAAAGATTAGGGAATAGGCCGGCAAACCAACAGAACATAACGCGAGCCAGTAGGTTTATGTACAGCCGAGCAAACAGAAACAGAAAAATAAATGGACAGACAGGCCAGGGAAGTAAGAAACTAAGAAACGGACAAACCGTAAAGTTCATGTAGTAGGTTCATATGTGGCTTTACATCCCGCATTCTGCTTAACGATGAAAAATGTTGAAGCCGCACTGTTTGAAATTAGAGAGAGCGAAAAAAAAGATGCAGTTATTTTAAGTTCCATATATGAAATCAGAAAGATGTAAAGTCAGACCCTCATTGCACACAAAAAAGAGTAAGAAACTATCGAAGCCAAAATTAGCAATTGCTTCTTAAAACCACGTCCTTTAAATTTCGTAATTTAATCTCTTAATTATGGACGATCATAGGGGGATGCAGGGAAGAATGGAGCTGCCGGACGCGATGGAGCAAAAGGAGAACAGGTGTGTGGAATTTATGACACTGCTGCCCTTTATAATAGTTGCTTCTCTTAGTAGTGGCCAGAATTTCTGTATATTAACAGCTTAATATATATTTATCTTAAGGCTAGAGAGCAAAGTGACATCCCAGATCCTAGTGCGACTGCCTATATTGTAAACCCAGAGTAGACCATATATGCGTCAAAATGTGCCTGTTATTAAAGGAGCCACGCCATGGCTTGCGCTTCTTGAAAAATTTATCCTAAATGTTAAGTTTTTAAGTTTTTGAAATCTGTGTTAATCTTCTCCATCCTCGACCATCCTTGTTCCTTTATGGTATATTATTATCTCTTTGTTGCTTTTCTATCTTGGTAAACTATTATTTTCAGGGTTCTTTCAATTTAATGGTAATTTTATACATGGCCAAAATAACTCAAAATACCGTGACTGAACGCCTTTATGCTTTTGAAAAACCAAAAACTCTCTTCTTCCGTCTATTTTATCGCGTACAGTTCATACATGTATGTATCTTAATGTACTTTAAGACATGTAGTAGAATTTGAAATTGCCTGGTGCAAGTGATATACAGTCGAACTTCCACTAACAGCTACCTCTCTACAACGGCCACTTATTTTGGTCCTGGTGGACAGTTTATACATTCACTCTTATTTTATCCTCTCAACAACGGCCACCTCTGCACAACGGCAGCGGCCACTAAAACGTGTTCCAACTGAAATAACCTCTCGACAATGGTCAGTTAAACAATGACTGACGAAAGGTGTAAACAAACCGTGTTGTTATTGTAAAAGGTCACGAAACTTGATCTGTACCGTGCAAGGTACCCTATTGGTGTCATGTTACACCCTTATCTCCCCATAACGGTCACCTCTCTACAACAGACTCTTCCCTCTGTCCCCAAGGTGGCTGGTTTTGACAGGTTCGGCTGTACTTGTATCTCTATGCACAGGGGTCCACAGAAAATTGAAACGTAAACTTGCTGTTTTGATTGTTCATCTAAGGGTTGTAATACTGATCTGTTATCGAAATAAATAAATACTGATCTCATTATTATCGAAATAAATGTCCTTCTATCTTGAGAAACATGTGCCAACAAGGTGCAGTTGTGACTGCAGCTGTCAATGTATATTTCCCAACATTTTGAAAAGTTTGTACAATGCTAACTGAGTCACTTTTGAATATTTTCCTTAGGGGTCTCAAGGAGAACCTGGGAATCCTGGCCGTGCAGGTGGCAGGGTGAGTACACAATAAACTATGATATCAGATTGTTAAGCACGCACTTTTAAGTGTCACTGAGATCTGATTCTTGATATCCATTTTTTTTTTACATTTTCGTACACAATAGGTCTTTCCTAGATATCTTGCGAAATTTCAATCTATTACGAACAGTAGAACTCACGTTTTTTTGGACCTTTATTTTCGAGAAATTACGGCCACCATTAATTTTCCTTGTTCCAAGTCTTGGTTGAGAATTGGAGTAAATGACGTCATTTTCTCAAAAGTACCACACAGGTTGAAATTATAACAATAATTAGAGTGGAAAATTGCACGAATATAAAACCCAAAGTTTTTGTTATTGGTTATGGGAATTGCTGTACTATTTCTCTAATACGGTATAACAGTGAACTTGGTAG
>Ga0126338_10001445_pt1 | contig 15394 bp, 7 predicted proteins | sample OrbCmetagenome_2_FD_92529 | JGI IMG/M metagenome (GOLD analysis project Ga0126338, IMG submission 92529) | Coral microbial communities from Petempiche,Puerto Morelos, Mexico - Orbicella C C metagenome | ecosystem: Host-associated > Invertebrates > Cnidaria > Coral | place: Petempiche,Puerto...
AAGAGAAGGAGAGGGAGGGAGATGGGGGGGGACGCGGGGGGGGGGGGGGGGGGGGGGGGGGGGAGGGTCTCTGGCACGGTTCACGAACAGGAAAAATAGAGGATCATGGATTACAGATGTAAACATTTAGTTTTTCCAAATCACGAAAATAGGCAAATGAGATATTCTTTTAATGACCTGTTCTTACACTAGAAAGAGTGTTTGAAGAAAGTAAAATTGTGAAAGGATGAGTCAAAGCTCCATATTGCAAAGTCACTCTCGACAGACAACTCTAACCATTTGGAGGGCTCGCATCTCAAAATAACATAGAATAGAGTGGTGAAGTCACAAATATCAGTTAATAATTTAACTTCTTCACGGGTCACGGAAAACCTTCAGGTCACAGATCAGGAAGAATAATTTCCTAAATTCACATTTCACAGAAAATAATATCATTCAGCTAATCACGCATCACGAGAATACCCTTGTTCAACCCTCATGAAGGAGTATGGATATTTTAAATTTGGAGCAACTGATTCCTTTCAGGTCATTGTCAATGATGAAATAACTGAAACAGTTAGTTCTTGGGGATCAAAGCAATAAGTTCAACTTGCAGATATAAGAGAACTATTTCAGTTGAAAATTAGGGAAATAGAATTTTGGGAAATAACAATTTTGATATGTCACATTTGTAATTTGGCAAATTGAATTAAAATTCTATGGGTTCATAAAGAAGATTTTGAAACCTGATTGGAAATTTTAACTCTTTTCCTTATCTTTTATCATTACCATTGTTAATAATCTCAGGTAAATATATTTTTCCCCTTTCAGAGGTAATAGACAATGACACACAGCAAGAGGTATGTTTAAATGTTTATTAATGTAGGGGCTGGGAGTGGTTACTCTATTTAAATAGATTTTTGGTTTTGGTCAGTCAAAGTTTCTTGTCAAATTAGTTGATTTGGTTTCTATAATCTAGCCTGCAGAACAGGCGCATTAGCAGGGCAGAGGGCGAAACACGATACATATGTTTGTATGCATGTATGTATACACGAGCGCGGAGTGCAACCACCAGCATGAAGCGCCAGACGAAAAAAATCTGCCTGTAGTCACATTGTTGTTAATGCTCTACTGCCCCCTTGAAATGATTGGCATGAAAGAATGAGAGAGAACAATAAGAATTCAATTTATTGGTGTGAAAAAAAAAATGTTTGAAGTAACCAATTTACAAATGTATACATGATGCAAAACAGTCAACAGACATGAACATCTAAATTTAGCTAAATTTAAATCATGTGGTACCAGAGCAAACAAAGGAGGTATAAACCTAAACGTGGAGCTCAGGAGACGAAAAGCTCAAACAAGTTCAGGATGCAAGAAATATAACTTTGAAGACACAGAGTGATCTCTAAGATTCTTGAAGTGACACTACAGCAGTATCTGGTGATGCTGTAACAAGCCACATAACTTGACACAGTTTTAATCTAACAACTGGGTCCCGCATCATAATATAAAAAGCAAGTAATCATCATAATCACCAACTTTGTCCCTTCAGCGCAAATAATTAAAGAGATACAACATACATTTCTGCAATAGAAATGAGGCAAGACAAACAACACTTAATAACTCGGCACCCACTGCACCCGGCAAATTACAGAGGTGTCAAACTCTACAAAGCGATAGATAACAGCTGAAACCATGCAGAGTTTTGACCTCTAACAGTCCAATGGCTCTACTCTACTTTTAAAAAAATCCTCCTGATAACACAACAACATTAAGTGCCCTTCAGAAACAAGTGTGGAGCAAAGTAAAAGGTGGAGAGGCTGGTATTTATTAGAGCATGGCAAATGTAGAAATGTTACAAGCTGTAGAAGTCCATTTACATGTAGGCCTGTCACCCAATTTAACACACTTTGTTTTTTCTCGCGTCTGACGTCACATGGCTTAAAGCAACCAATCAGCAAAAACGGTTCGCCAGGCAAACAGTTGGAAGAGCATAAACAATGGTGACTACAGGTGGATTTTTTTTTGTCTCGTGCTCTGCTCTGCACTCGTGTATCGCATTTCGCTTTATGCCCCACTAATCCGCCCGCTCTGCAGGCTACTATAATCAAGTGTGTTTTTATGAGGTGGAGTAATTGGTTGACACTCAAACCCTAATCTGCAAGTCAAGGGACTGTTTTTTATAGGCCTCTAGCCTCTCCTGCTTGGTCAATCTGGCATGGTTGAACCTATCAGAGGCTGAGGTCCCAGCTGGACATCTTCTTGGGATCTTAAGCTTAGGATTCAAGATGTACCATGAGAATGAGGTGACATGTCCAGGGTATTGGTCTTCTTAAATTGGGTTATTCCAGAAAAAAAACCCCCCCCGTGACGGATGGCAAGCATTTTTGACCCCCCCCCCCCACCCCGACTGGATTTCCCAGACTGCTAGAGCCCCCGTCCTGCCTGTATTTCCAAGCTTAAGGACCCCCGCTCCTGCCCGGATTTCCATTCTTTTTTTTAAAGACCCAAACTAGAAACAACAGGCAATAGAAAAGACATAACATTTCATCCAAAAGATCCCTGTTTATTATAATTTAAAAGCTCCGTGAATTTTGCAGGTTAAATTTCAACATTTTGTAAATCAGATTATTCAAACGATCGTGTTTAACATTTGAGTGATCTGACACTCTCCTCGAAAACGCCATTTGCCTTTTTCTGTACCACAACAAATGTACAAGATGAGAAATTCGTAAGTTTTAACAATTATGTAAATGTAAGAAAAATTACTGCGAAGAAAGTCCTTAAGCCGATTATAAATAAAAACTATAATTTCAGTTTTCGGTGACAAAATGGCCTACATTGGCACGTGTTTACAAGATCAAGTTCCCGTTGTTAGGACTGTTAGTGTGACATTTACTTAAGCTTATTAAGAAAGCTTTTCAAACTAGACTAATTTAAATTTCATTACCTTTGTGGGTCTGTAGGTCAACTGGAATTCTTGCCTTTCTTTCAAGCATTCAAGTTTTCATGCGTAATGCCCATGTTCTGGCTTCTATAAACTTGTCTTTTACCATATCAATCGTAAGGCACAGATAATAAAGCGGAACCAGCCTAGATGAAACTTCTTAAAACTCTTGTAGATCCAACAAGGAATCTTCAATGTGAAATACTTAAAGAACTTAACAATGCCAAAGTATATATTATAAGTATGTTTGTTTGTAAACAAGTTCTGTTGTTGTGAAGTCATTTAGATTTCCAATGCTACAAGCAAATTCGTCACCACGATTTTACAGTTACACATCGTAAGAATTAAGAAAGAAATTATACCCAAATTGTGCATACGCATATTAGCCAGTAAAACAAGTTCTTAGGTTGCCTGAATAAAACAGAAAAGTACAACTGACTCTCAGCCTAATCGTCTTTTCATCCCATTTTTGAGGATGTTACAAAGCACAGGCACGGGTGGCCTGGGTACCGTAAAAATGTTCCAAGCGTTGCGTGCTCAGTCGATGGTGTTTTATCCGGTCATAAAGCTGCTGTTATGGTAACCAGTCATGACGCCCCCAAGATATAACGCCCCTGACATGACGCCCCCCAACTACAAGATGTAACGCCCCCTAAAAGACATAACACCCCCTACCATTAAGATATAATGCCCCCGATAGAAAGATAGTTACAAAACACCCCAGATCCAAACGAAAAACGATAAGCTTACGAACAATCAAAAATAATAAATATGTTTACATAAAAAATCAATTTTTATATCTTCATTTTCTGTAGTTTACTCTATTCGGTTGTTTCATGTTGTTGTTCCATGCATGTTGCTTGTTTGTTGTTTTTTTTTGGTTTTATACTGACTTATTGCATCGCTCAATCCGTTCCATTGTTTTGGGCGCCATATTTGACTCAAAACTTGGCCCAAGTCTTTGCGCAGGTCAATATGAAAGAATGAGGCGTGTTGATGACGAAAATGATGAAAACAAAAACAAAAACAACATTAATCTACTTGAGTGACTTTGCAAATAAACTGAAGTCTCAATAATTATGGTCTGAATCGTAAACAAACGTTCTATTGAAGTTATATCGAGATACTGAACATACACGCATCAGATATAATCCAGCACTAACAATGTTTTAAGTTCAATTTAATTTATCACTAAACGGACATATTAAGCATACTAAATTATGCAGGATTTTGATTCGCTGTAGTTTGGTCAGTAATCATTAATTTTGGTCTCGTTCAGTGATTTTCATTGTTCACAATGGTGCAACCAAAAGGATGCTTTGTCAAATACGACCATTATTTTTACTTAGGGTCGAAATTGCATCAGTTAAATCAGTAAATTATAAATCTGGCCTTCACAAGCTTTAATTTCATATGCGATACATGGCATATCATAGTAAAATGAACTGCATTTCAGAATCAACGATGACGATCGACAGCAACAACACGAGCCCTACATAACAACAAAGATGCTTTGTCAAGTGTGACCATTATTTTTACTTAGGGTCGAAATCACTTCAGTTAAATCAATGAGTTATAAATCTAGCCTGTATAACCTTCAATTTCATGTGCTATATAAGGTTTTTCATGGTGAAATCAACTCCATTCCACTTGACCAACCCACTTGACAACAAGATACTTTTATTTTCACTCTTACTATTGAGGCAGTAAATATAGCACCATTTCCATCTATTAATTATAAATCTCTATATCATAAGTTTTCATTCCATGTGCGAAACAAAACATGCTGTTACACTGTAAAAAATGAACTCCAACTCAACTCAGTGAATCAACTTTAATCATCAATCTATTTACAATGAGAACATAGCAAGAAGGGTGCCTTGTCAAGTGTGACTTATATTTTACTGCCTTTCCAGCAACAGACAAGTAATATGCATTAAGTTCAAGAGAAGTTGTTTTCATTTAACGTTACCTTTGTTAAATCCTAAATCCTTAAACACATTTCACTTAAGTTCTTAACTCAAGTTCGGGGGCATTATGTCTCATAGGGGGCGTTATGTCTTGTAGTTGGGGGGCGTCATGTCAGGAGTGTTATATCTTGGGGGCATCATAACCGTAAATCATTGTTATCCATTTATTGCGCTGGTTCTTCATGATTGAGGTAAAAACACTATAAACTGAAAGACTACAAGATTTCCCATGGCAAAGTTCTTTTTTTTAAGTAGTTAAAATATATCGATTGAGGGGTTAAAGTTAAAAGTGACCCCCGAGGAAGAATTTTTAGGTTCAGATCCCCCCCTCTCACCCAGATTTCCCAAGCCATCAATCCCCCCTCCCATGAGAACTTCCAGTTTGCCATCTGTCGGGGGGGGGGGGGGGGTATTTTTTCTGGAATAACCCATTGGTAGCTGTCAATTCAGTGACAAACTGGTCAACTGTGAATAGTGTGCTGGACTTGATTTCTGATAGCTGATGGTTTGAACCTTGATCTCTACCCTCTTGTTTCCTTCAGTTGACACTTCATCTGAAATGCTCCTCTAAACTCTGATGTACATGTTTATCAAATGCAAAGGTCTTACTTACTCAGGGGTGAATACTTTAGCCTTAATTGTGTCCTTATAGTATGGATTGCATGCTGTTACATCTAAACAGAAAATATATTGGGCTGATTTTTTCCAAGTGTGGCTCCTAACAAGCGATTTGGCCACATTTGATTTGTCAATATTCTAACATGGTTCCAAGATGTGCAGGACAAACATCTGTATTTGTTGGTGTTTTCTTTGTATTCAAGTTTTTTGGTGGAATTGAGGGACAAAAGAAACTTAACAAATTTACCATATCCTCCTGAAAGCGTCAGAGCCATGTTAAGATTTTGATACATCAAATGTAACATATTGGTCAGTCAATAAGAGTTTTGTTATGTATGACTTATCATTTGGCCCAATTGTTGGACTGGAAATATTTAGCATTCTCATTGTTTTTAAGTCATTTAATTTGAAATGAACACTGGCTGAGGAAGCTTGGAAACAATGCATGCTGGGAGATATCCAGTAACATTACTCCTAGATGTACATGTCCACCCATAGTTTTTTCCCTTAAAAGAAATCATAATTTTTGTTTAGTTATCTTTTTTATCATCATACAGAAATATGGAAATCTGTTTTTTCTCCTCCAAACGGAGGCTAACTACCTAGCACAGCTGACAAGGATTGTTTCGCTAGCAGAGATTGACGGTGAGTGAGTCTTTTGATTTGATAGCAGTTACTGGCCAACAGATTTGACTCCGAACTAGACAACTGCGTTTTTCTAGCAGATGTTATGCATCTATCAATGTTAAGCCTGAGGTGGCATGGGGTTTGTGGGGCACTTGACCCTTCAGAAGAATTTTTGGCCAAAATCCCCACTGTAGGGCCCGAAAAAATGTGTAAAATCAGATCAAATGTCCCACCTTAGCAAAGCACTGTAGTGTGTTGCTCCGCAGGTGTCTATTCATTTCAAGAGAGGTATGCACTGTAATTTCTTGGTGTCAATGGATGGAAAATATTTGAATTCCAATTCTTGATTGTCTGACAAAAAGCGAGGCTATAAACTGAAAATCCATGCCATCTCTACAAAGAGAGGAATTGCATCAATTTTTATTGAAAGTGAGTAGTAAGAGGTAGTTGTTTTATTTATTGAAAACAAGTGCTTACCTCCAAAACACCTTATTTCAAGATATCTCAACTGAGCTCATGTGATGATGTGATTAGGTGTCATTCCTCCTTGCAAAAAAATCAACCGTTCCCACTCCGGTATCCAGACTCGCAGTCAAATTCCAGTGGCTGGGGATGGCAATTGAAGTCAAATACCCCACATATGTCTGGGTTCCCCCGCCCAATTGGGCTTAACATTGGTAAGGTTAGGTAAAATCCTAATTTAGACAAGGTATTTCCTTCAGGACTTAACAATATTATATTAAATTAATCTAACTACCTAACTAATAAATCACTAATAACTACTGCAATAAGAGAAATGATAAAAAAAAAACCTGCTTTACAAGGAAGCCCTGTATAAAAGCAAAATAAAACTTACATAAGATTACCATCAAAATCATAATTCTTCAACTTAGATTTAAATTCATCAAGAGAGGGTGACTGACGAATATCCAAGGGTAGACTATTCCACAGTACAGCTCCGCTGTAGGACAGACTCCTTTTACAATAATTAGTGCAGGGCTGTGGAATGGCAAGCGAACAGTCACTATCTCTTAAGTTATAGGTTAAGATATCGGAACGGAAGACAAAGTGCAAACTAAGATAGTCCGGAACCATATTATTGATATTGATAGACGCATTAGTTGACTAGCACTTTGAAAGGATTCTACTTCAAGTAACAAGCCACTGGGAGAATTCCATTGACCTTCCCCAGTTGACATATCCAGCAAGAGTGACTACAAGTCAACATAACTGGAGAATATAACAGAGGGAAAGGCAGGGAAAGTTCTTCCCCGGAACAAAATTGCCACAGGACAGTGAAAAAAGCAACACTTTCATCCAAACCTAACTTGTGCCTGGAACAGTCGAGTAGTGTTAAGAGGACAGCCTGCTAGCTGGCCAAGAAGGAACTCTCTCACTTGGTTTAAAGGATGTTTGACTCAAAAGGGTGTTTGACTCTAATATTGTGTTTTGTATTTAGACCTATTACAGCCTGTCTTATTCTCATTATATGGCAATCAGTATGAGCTTAGAGAAGAACATCTATTACTCACTTTGTTCCAGGTAAACTTTTCTCTGTGCTTTTATAGTAGAATTTGACTACTAGTGTTAACACTAATTGATACAAATGCAATCTGATTGGCTGATGAGCTGTTGCACACTATCAGCTGTTAGTGCACACTGGCTGGAGGTCATCTACTTTCGGGAGCATTTTCTCATTTCTTCAAAGTGTCCGAGTATGATTGAGAAATATTATTGGACAAAATGATTTTAAGATAAACAAATTTAATTCCTCGAAGGCTAAAAGAACAACATTCACCATTATGCATAAATAAATGTTAAAGTTTTTGATGAAAATGAAACAAAAATGAACTGATGACTGATGATCCAGCATGCACAACTACAATTTAAAATGATGGTGTTACAATTTTGGTTAAGGTGGCTCGTACCAGTTTTCAGGTTTTTGATGGCTCATACCTTTGTAAGAATAGAGCAAAAAGGTAGACCAGGGCCACTGTAATATTTTTGTAGGTTTGGATTATATAATTTATACCTGACCTAAAACAGCTGTTATTTTATCGTCACCAGTTACCATGGCAAAATTCCAAGGGGATTTTCCAGACCTGGTTTTTCGCTTATATCACTAATAACTAAAACATTAACCCAGTGACCCCGAGTTTTTTTTAGCCAATAGCTTTTAGCATCTGAAAATGAAAATGCACAACAATTTTAAAATAATTTTACGGAGCCAATTTCTTATAAACTTGGAAAAACAACAATTTGCACAAAGTGCAAATTTCTTTCTGTAGAATTTTTAAATTTTTTCTGACATTTCTTCTCAATAATAATATTATATTAATACAATAAAAAGAAGGGATCACTGGGCTTGCTTTCATGTAAAAGCCTTCGCAAGTTCAGTTATTCCCACGCATGTAGCAACGCATTCAAAAATCCAGACTTTATAAGATCAGCTGTTTTGACTACTGCTGACTGCTTTATGTGCCCATGCGGGAGAGCGGGCTCCGAACAGGCGTTTTGTTTTGTTTGCTGCTAAAACATCATTTACAGTTGTAGTTGTCGTTAAAGACAACCTCCTGGGCTTACTCTGTAGGATTTTTACACAAATTCTGAGTAGATTTCCTATGTTTTGCAAGTCCTTTACACGTTCCCAGTGGCTGTCACGATCAATCAAGTTGTCTTTGAAATTTGGGAAACATTGAATTCCCGAAACAATTTTTCTTAAATACACAGAATTGACTAAAGTTGTTCTAGCAGGTGAAGCCTCCTTTATATACGAATTTCGTTTCCAACAGTACAAAGGTGACCTTACTTGAAAAAAGCCGCACGCCACCATATTTGTTTTTGTCTTTCAAGTTTTAAATCTCGCGCCTCTATCGTACGTGTTACTCACGCATGACGCACGATGCACGATAGTGATCTACTGTCCGCACGAGAAAACTGGTACCAGCCACCTTAAGTGTTAACTTTAGTAATGTGCAGAAATATTAGTATTGGAAATCAGCAAAAGAAAATCTAATCAATTAACTATTTTAGAACAATGAACAGCATTACATTATTTGTGCTCAATTTTTGTAAGGTGATACTTTAACTGATGAGGCTGAATGCCTCATAGAAGTCGAGAATGAATAGTGTCTTGATTGCGTGTTATGTTTGTTGCTTTTTCTTTTTTTCAGCTGGCTCTGAAATATGAGGTTAATGAGTCTGAGACATTTAACAGCCTCCTTCGAGCAAATACTGCCATCACAAGAATGATGACAACATACACAAGGTAATTTAAGTTTCTTTTGGACCCACTGTTATGACTACAAGTCAATCTTCTGAGTCTTGGAGCAATACATATGATTGAAAAGTCCACATTCAAGGGAATTATGTACATCAATAGGTTTTTTTTTTTTCTACTATTGTTATTATAGAAGAGGGCCAGGTCAGGAATACCTTAAATCAACTCTTGGACCATGTATTGGTCATGTTGTTGACCGGGACAAGCTGGTACTTGAAATCAATCCTCTGAAGGTGAGAAATTCCACTCATTTCATAACAGGTAAAGGTTAAGTCATCATCAGGCCAAACAGCCCATTCAGCCAGAGCTTTTACTGGTTTCTGTAGCATTAAGCGGCTAGGAGTATTTTTGAATGGGTTGGTAGTTCATTGCAGGGTTACCCTCAGCATTAAATTCACTGGTACACATTTATACGCCTGAGTAGTGAGAGGCACTGTGAGAGTAAAGTGTCTTGCCCAAGAATGCAACACATGCAATGACCCTGGCCAGGGTTTGAACCCAGACCACTCTACACAGAGTCCAGCATGCTAACTGGTAGGCTTCCACTTCATTTCATAATAAATGCCTTCCAATAATCTGTAGCTTTGAACCCTGACCAAGACTGTCGTGTTGAGTTCTGCCCATGATACTTTTCTCTGCGTTGACTGTATGCTAAGTAATTATGGGTACTAGTAGATTGCAGGAAAATGCCGAATGTATGCAGGGGTCACCTGTGATAGAATGTAGTTTTCCATCTGTTGAGGGGGGGGGGAGGGGGGACAGGGCGGGTCAATTACTACTGACAACTCTCGTAAGGCATACGCCACTATAAGGTAGACATCTCTCTTTGATGGAGGACACAGTTGTCTCGCTGGTTCAGACTGAATTTCACCTGTTTCTCTGTTAGTGAACTTTCTCTAAGGCAGACACCTCTCCTAAGGGCACAGCCCAGGATCTGCTCCCAAGGGAGAGTTTATTGTAGTACTACACTGTAGGGGGAGTTTAGGGGGATGGATGGAGGGAGGTAGGGACAGTGGCTTCATGACTAGTATGTTCAGCATTCTGGATAGAGATGTCTGGGTTCAAGAACTGAGCAAGGTTTGTTTGTTCTTACAATACCCTCTGTTCACTCACAGGTAAGAATTGGTACCAGCCAACTGGTAGAACAATCTAGCATCCCATTTCACGGAGGAGGGGTGGTAATACTCCAGTAGTTACTTCATGCTACAGAAACCTGAATAAAGTGATGGCACTGTGGAGCTACTTGGCTCCTGTAATTCTTGGGACTGAAGAGGATAAACTTCATTAACATCCACATGGACCACTTCCTTAATTAGCCACATTGAAGAAGCTCAAAGAAGTTTTCTTTTTACTTCAGGTTTTTGCTGAAATCTATGGTACATTAGCCGACTCCTCTGGACAGTTGACCATGGAGCGAGTATGTTTTAATGTTTTGCTATACTTTGAGATAATAATGATATGCAGGAGGTAAGGAACCTAGAGGTAAAAAACAGACAGGGAAGCATGAATGAACCTTAAATTAACACCCCTGTGATAGCCCATTGGCAACTTTGAACCCCCACCCTACCCCACCTCAGAAGCTTGGACCTCTTCACCCCAGGGAGATAGATCCAGTCTCGCACGCTATTAATGAAAATTATTTTCTCAATAGGCCTTATATTAGCTACATTGAAAGCAGCAAGTTGGGTTTCATCTCCCTCGCAAGTGATCAGTGTGAAAGAATGGGAAGCAGTATTCCCTGACTGTGACAACTGGGCTACCACAAAGGATCTCTTCTCTTATCCCCTTTCCTTCTTGATGTAGCTTAGGGCATTCACAGTTCTCCTTCACTTGTCTCGATCCTGGGTTTTGAGTTTCATTTCGTTCTACTGCAATCCTATCTGCTACAGTTTTTGTTCACAGACCTCCTCCAGTTGTTTTTAGGCCTTCCATGTTTTTGTTCTCGTGCGAGTTCCAGAAGAGGACCTGCCTGGTAACATTAGCATGTTGTTTTCCTAGTGTAGGGCCAATCCATTTCCACTTCCTTCTTCTTATTTGAGTTAGCATCCTAATCTGTTGGACCCTCCCAGCTTCAAACATGGTCGTACTGTTCCATGTCCCAAGCTTAGTGATAGTACTGGGCAGTGGTTTTGACCTTGCAGCATCCATGTTGTGGGTTTGACTGCACGGTGTCATTTCAGTTCCATGTCAGTTGTCTCCTCTTTGACCTGAGACTGGTTGAACAGTATGAATTCCTGTGCATGTTTCTGTAACCAGAAGAGTTTTATTAGAGTAAGCAGTTTGCCTTTGTGGAGGCATGGTGACCTCATGGTTAGTGTGCTCATCTCCAGAGCGAATGGTCCGGGTTCGAGCCCTGGCCAGAGACATTGCGTTGTGTTCTTGACTTTACTCTCACATTGCCTCTCTCCACCCAGTTATATAAATGGTTACCGGCATACTTAGTGCTGGGGGTAACACTGTGATGGACTAGCATCCCGTCCAGGGAGGAGTAGAAATACTCCTAATCACTTCCTGTTACAGAAACCATGATACGCTTTGGCCTGATGGGTCACTTGGCTCACATGCAGACTTTACCTTAGGCAGCGATCTACTTCTCAACCTCCACCTTGGGGTCCAGAGTTTTTCTGTCAGGATTTCCTTCCCTTAGCCACTGTGATCCTGTTATTTGAAGGTGCCAGACACTCCTCTTTTGCTGTCATTGCTTTGCTGCATTTTAAGAAAAACTGTATTTAATTGCACTGTTTACCAGGGTAACAGTGAGGATGTGCAACACCTGACATGGTGGCAGAGAATGTTTGAGATGGTGGGCATTTCACCCTTTAACCCCAGCTCAATAAATGCCATCTAATATTTTTTTAACAGTGTCTTCCATAACATAGGATTTTTGATTGACAATGGCTTTTATTCAAACCAATTTTTTGATGATTATATCTGAATATTCAGGCCATGGATGACTCTGGTGTGCAAGCCACAATACAAGAACATATCCTTTTTGCACTCATTGACAAAGCAACCAACAGCCTTACTAACTAACTGCCTGTCTGACTTACTGACTAACTGGGTCATTGCTTGCTCATAGACTGGCACAATGACTGAGTGACCAATTAGAATTGCAGTCTTGCTTGCTTTTTCTGCTTCATTGCTTGATTGACCAATTAACTGACTGACTGACAGATGGATGGATGGATGAAGTGACAGACTGATGTACTATTGTACGGACAGTGGGACGGATGGACAGAAATCTTAACAAACCCTTTTTGCTTACGGAGATAGTTCCCACCACTCTTCAAAGTTAAAGAAGTAAACATTTAATTACATTTAGTCTCCTTAATATATTCCAAGCAGTACTCAGCTTCAGACAATGGCATTAGAATTTGTTTCTGCAATCACAAATTCACTCCATGAAGTGCCTTATGGCATCAGATGGCTGTGCAGTACTATTGTTTGTTTAGTCAAGGTGAGAATAAATAAAATTGGTGATCCTCTAATTTGCAATTAAATTACATGGCCTGCATCACTTTAATGTAAAATGCTATGTTTTATGCTACATATATTTTGTTTTGAAATCAGAATTCCATGATGTTATCGTCACAAACAACACATTATGCATATCGGACAGACTATTGATTGTCACAGGTGGGACAACTTGTTTCTAACTTTTTGTTACTTTTTTTCCATTTTCTTGTAGGAGAAATATCCTGATGTTTCTGACACAAATATCACTTCCCTGATTGGTGGATTTTTTCTCCTGCGATTCTTAAATCCAGCAATAGTCACACCTCACGGTATGAGCCAATATTTAAGATTTTGAAATTATGCAATTTGATGGAGGCAGAAGGAATGGTCCCATCTGGGGGGGAGTAGAAATACTCTAGCGGCTTAATGCTAAGCACACCAGAGAGAAGCACCAGGCTGATGCACTAGTGAGCTCAAACACTGACTTAACGTACCTTTTAGTTAACTTCTGTGGTTTAAAACCCAGCATGAGAGAGGTAGAAGTATTTTCTGGAGCAAAGCAAAATTATAAAACAGTGACTCATATACAGTGTTTTGTCTTTTCTGTAGCCTTTATGTTGGTCGGTAAACCTCCAAGCCAGTGTGCACGGAGAAATCTAACATTGGTAAGTCATCATGTCTTAAGGTTGATCTCCAAGTAAGTTCCTGTAGCCTGATTGAAGACACAACTTTGAGGAAGTTGCAAAAAATGTCTGTAAAATATTAGAACTTGGTGATAGTCATTCGAGCATGTGCATTTGTTTTCAGGCTTTATTTTTGCAACTGCCCAAATGGAGTAAATCAATGCAATGATCTTGAAATCAATCTACTAGGACCCATAACAGCTCAGTGTACAGTGCCAAGTTTGATTTGCTTTGTGATGATGGTCTGGATATCACGACAGACAACAGATTTGTCCGTGTTTTATAATGATGGGATCTAATAGCAACTTGCTGAAGGTGGCTCAAGATTAATTCTACACCCACCTAACCTGGGAAATGAATTAATGCAGTGAGAAGGGGCCAGACTGCTAACATTGGGGACTACATAAATTAGGAGATGATCTCAGAAATTACATACCAGGGGACCAAAGCAATAGCTTAAGAGCGAGAGAGAGAGAGCGACCCTGTATGCTAAGTACGACAGCCTAAAGAAGTGTGGATGTATGCCCCTTTCTTTCTTGGAAAAAGTTTATCTCTAAATGTGTCTAAATAAGATGAACCATTTGAAATTTTAAACTTGAGTGAGAGAATTGAAGTTTCCTGAGATGAAAATGGGGTCTGAGGTTTGAGGTGGGGAAGAGCTGTGTTCACATTGCACTCCCTCCTCTCCTAAATCTAGTTCTGTACATCCCTTACTCTCTTTGAAGAGTGCTGTTAGCCATCAAAAACCCTCCCCTGATTATTTTTTTATTCTCTGCTTTACAGATAGCAAAACTGTTACAGAGCATGGCTAACCGACATGTAGTAAGAAGTCATTTCAAGGAAGAATATATGCAGCCTCTGCAGTCATTTGCAATGGTGCATGTTGATGATGTACAGGTGAGGATATCCTGTCAAGTAGAAAGAAATATCTGTGGACATTCATGTCTGTTTGGGATTTGTAAGAGAACAGTTTCCAGAGAAAATTGAAGTTGCTTGCCTCATGCCTGCTATCTAACTACTATTTCTAGACCTGTGTAATTCATGAAGACATAGTTAACAGAGGGAAATGGTTATGAAACCTGGCAAACATCAAAGGAGTAAACAAAGATGCCATTAGGTTTATGTTGGAAGGTTTGCAAACATGCACAATCTTTTACACTATGCACGAATTACTCAACCAAAACATTTCTATTGGGTAGTTCCTTAGTCAGAACTAAACAACTATTGTGTTTTGTGCACCGTCAAGGCCAAACAAACAAACAAAAACATACAACAAAGAACTCTTTTGGGTTTTTGTAACCACTCCCCTCTGTTAGCTATAATTAATAGTTCCAATTTCACAGGGACTGTTAAGATTTTGAATGAAAGTTATTCTGAGTTTTTTTTTTTTGCAGAATTTTTTGACACACTTATTTAAATTTACTGAAATTAAAGATTTTTACGAAACTTTAGAGGTAGGTCTTCGTTCAATCTCTTGTCGTAGCGATGTAGTTACATATACTGTACAGCATTTATCTCCAAGAACTAGTATTGATCCTTTTCGTCCCCTTACCTTTTAGTAATGAATTCAACTAGATAGATAATGAGAATAAAGATGCTAATCACTAATTCAGTAAAAGGTCTTTATTTAGTTCCAAAATCTCCCAAATGAATAATAGAAAATGCATGAGGTAAATATTGATAAGTTTCACTCTGATATTGAGACTGAGGCCCAGTTCAGATGCCAAACCTTTCATGAGCCAAACCTAGCTAATACATTGAATTAAGTACATGAAAAGTTCAGCATCTGAATCAATTAAGAATGGCTATTTGAATTTGGAATGGCTCAGCC
>Ga0126338_10001447_pt1 | contig 15392 bp, 6 predicted proteins | sample OrbCmetagenome_2_FD_92529 | JGI IMG/M metagenome (GOLD analysis project Ga0126338, IMG submission 92529) | Coral microbial communities from Petempiche,Puerto Morelos, Mexico - Orbicella C C metagenome | ecosystem: Host-associated > Invertebrates > Cnidaria > Coral | place: Petempiche,Puerto...
AAAATAGAAAATATTATTTATTTTTATAATTGATAAAAAGAAATAAAAAAAACAAAGAAAAAAAAGGGTTTTGTTATAATATTTGAAGAAATTTTTTTTTTTTTTTTTTTTTTTTTTTTTTTGCTACGTTATAGACCGGAACGTTGTCGACTTTCGTAATCACACTTAAAGCAGATCGAGGTCAATATCCAGTGATCTTGACCGAGATAACGAGCGTGATCATTTAAGGCCAGGTTATTATTTGTCGTACAGGACACCAATTTCTTGCGGGATAAAGCGGGTAATCCCGGCCGCAGCCAAGCACTATCTTGCTTCGCAGCACAAGGGTTTCCTTGTACTTGGTCCAGGTTAGGCCCCTGTTGGCCTGTCTTTAGGTACCACTTCCGGCCACGCGATATGATTGAAACACACCCCCAGAAAAAAATATAAACAACTTTGCAAGTTTGGACACGCGAATTAGTCACCAGGCTCTCTCTTATAGTGACTATGTGTTTTTCCTTCTATTTCTTGAGAAAGGGTCAAATTTGTCAACACGAAAACCTTTCCTCAAGGCCATTTTTCCCGGAAGAGAAATTAGCACGCGTTGTTTATTTACCATCTGCATAAGGAAGTTGTTGTGTTGATATGACTTCCGGTTGAGCGATCGAATTGTGGGTAACAACGCAGGCGCTCTTGCATAAGGAGACAGAACCGGCTGTGATGGAACTTTGGGTTTGTTCGTCCAGTGGAACAACTTTCAACTCGTGACATTTGAAGATTTCACGACGGTGAAGTGACGATGTACGCAAAATATTGATCAGCTAAGCTCATTTTGTGATCACAATGACTTCTCCGAGTATACCAGAGGGTCTTCAAGCTTTCCTTCGTCATGCTCAGGGTTTGCATCCCGCCAATAACCCTCGTCGAGAAAATGGCTTTTCCAAAGAATTTCAGGTATTTTATTTCTTATCCAGATTGCTAAATGTCATTGAACAGAGCGGATAGCAAGAACTGCTTGTTCCAAAACCACTTCAATCTTGACTAACATCGAAAAATTCAACGCAAGGATCGAAGCTGAAACGATCAAAACCGAAATATCGATAAGTCTGTTATCTATAAAGTTTTTTCCGCGATGTCCGAGCTAAATCGATTATTCGTTAAGCCGAGGTAATGAACAGAACCTTATGTGGTCATCCGTTCGTTTCACTATCTCTTTGATATCTGTAGATAGCTGCGACACAGAGATCAGTTGAAATGAAATGTTGAACGTTTGCCTCAATATGGTTTTCATACAATAACTTACTCAGCTTATAAGTAAGAAGATTGATCATAAACAAATTTAAATTTATTAACGTGAAGTCAAATTTCATCTTAAAAGATGGCCAAGGGCTAAGATGACCATTTCTTGAAATCGTACAAAAATGAAATTGTTGTTGAACTTTATTATGTTAATAGTTGAAGTGTATCAAATGTTACATCAAGTGATTTGTTTCCTTTTGTAAGATAAGCGTGCAGTGCTCAAGTAGCTAATATGTTAATATTTAATGGGCTCATATTCATGTTTGACCTTAATTCTTATTCTGCGATCTTGTAACTGGCATAACCAATGACATTCTAGCTTGTAATAGACTATGCTAAAAAATTTCAAAAAATTTTGCCTGGTTTGCCGGATACTCCAAATCTGATTCCACTTAGTGACTAATGATCACAGTTGTTGACATGTGGCCTGGACGGTATCATTTAGATGATTTTGCAGTGATCTCCTGTCATGTGCATTATGGCAATTGAAGCTGCCCACTTAGATATATTCAATGAATTAGATTTCACTATTTTGTGAAAAGACCTGCTTGTGATGTTGGCGGGAGAAGAGATTGTTCTTAACATGGCATGATATCTATTGTAAGTAAGTTAGATGATTTGATTAATAGTGGAAATGCTTGTTTTTATTCTTTTGTAGCAATTAAAAGATATGTCCTCCAAGTTAAAAAGAAATCCAGAATATGTTACGCATCATGGAGAACTTGAGTACAATCGGCCTAAAAACCGATACAAAGACATTATGCCTTGTAAGTATTAATTATATTTCTTGGTTTTTAATGACTTGTTGATGGTCAGACTAATAAGTACTGTTAGTGGAATTGTTTATTGGTGAAACAAGAGCCAAACAAACAAACAAACAAACAAGCAAATAAACAAACAAACCAGATGATGCTCTTGCAGGCTACAGTACTCTGTATTGGACCCACTGACCAGTTTTTTCATTCTCTAAACCCCATGGCCAGGTTTTTCAAAGTTTGAATAATCTCAAACAACACAAAACATACCATAAATAAGGAGTATAAAAATATTATCCAATAAAAATTAATTTCTGGTTACATGTAGCTTTTAATCCTTGGTTTGCATTAACTGACTTCCGAGCAACCTGGTCCTGTGTTCCATACAATTTGGTGTCTGGAAAAGATAGACAAAAAAAAAATTATGCATGGTTTCACTGCTCGCATGTGATTTTGATGATTTTTATTGCATCATTTCAACTACCTGCATACAATAAAACTATTAAATAATTGGTAGCACCGTGGATTTGGCTATTTCTTGTAACACAACAGAAGAACCTTCTGGAAATTAGCAGTAATTAGATAATCTATATCTCAAGTGATGCTTTGACAGGTATCATGTTTACTGGTAATTCCTTCCACTTAATACAAAATGTTACAATTTAATTTTGCAGTTGATCATAATCGTATTATCCTGCCAACATTGGCTGGAGTACCAGGATCTGATTATATCAATGGAAATTATGTCAAGGTGGGAATCAACTTGAGGCTAAACTTTTAAGTAAGGAGGTTCAGCAAAAACTTCTGACCACGTTAAGGCCATAGATGGTACAGCACCTCACTGATTTTCATGTTTGGGCCGTATCTCTCTCCCCTCAGAAATAAATTTTAACTCGTATCAGTTAAGTTATTAAATATTATGTTTTGTTGAGGAGTATGGGGGGATGGGGTGTGGAGAGAATTGGGTAACCTAACAAAAGAGCAAGACAGTGGTAATCTTTAATGTGGGGAATGTCTGTAGATGCCTGAATCATCATATTTATTATTTGTTTATTGTGAGATGACTGTTTTGTTCTTGGCTAACTTGTATAATACAGAACCCAATAAATAGCAGAACTGGCATTTAGTAAACAGTACTCACAGTCTTCCTTCATTTTTTTTTTGGGGGGGTGGGGGGATGATGGGGAGGGATGGGAGGAGCTCATACATATTTGGTCATCAAGTTGGATTGTGGAGCCACCGCCATGTTGGATTGTTTTGGCAAGAACAGACCTGCCAACTCTCCCGGTTTTCCTGGGAGTCTCCAAGTTTTTCATCAAATCTCCCGGTCTCCCGGTTAGAGCACCAAATCTCCTGGGAACTAGCTACTGTGGCTCTTGTTAATTTTTTTTTCATTAATTTCGTTATTTTTGAGATGTCGGGAACGTTCGGAAGGCCTTCGGGTGTTTGTTGTAGAGTATTCAGACATTGTCCGAAATTATATTCTAGCCGTCTCCAGGTTTTTGTACTCTGGGGGTTGGTAGGTATGCAAGAATAATCTGGGAAGAGGACTAAATATTCTAGTTGCAGAGATGGGGGGCTTGCTCCATGATCAAGGGTGATGGCTGAAAGATATTTGAGCACAAAAAAGAGGGGACGCTTGACATGTAGCATTAATTATTATCTTCCAGGGGCCAGATGGTGAAACGGCATATTTAGCACTTCAGGGACCTCTACCAAGGACTGTGGATGACTTCTGGAGATTAATAGCCTCCCACAGGTGTCAGGTAATGGAAATGTACAGTTGTGGTAGGTGTGGCGGCCTGATGGACTCCAAATTAAGTAGTCAGGGTCCAGGCCCGAATTGGGGTTACTGCGTCAAGTCAGTGCTTATCTGTGGTTTTCTGTAGCATGAAGTGAATAGGTAAGTGATTCTACAACCTGACCTCCTCCACAAGCCCCGGATTGGATGCGAGGTCATTCCAGGCTTACAACTAGCATGATTGAATTTGCCAGTACCCATTTATACACCTGTTTGGAGACAGATACTGTGAGAGTAGAGTGTCTTGCCCAAGAAAAGAACACAATGTCCCCAGCCGGGGCTTGAAGTTGGACTCAGTGGTCTACCTGAAGTCCACTGCACTTAACCATTAGGCTCTTGCACCTCCTGTATAGTTATAGAAGGAGAGGATATGTTTGAAATAAGTTGTGGGCCCTTCTCTGAGACAAGGGGAACTTTTCAAAATACAGACCCCTGTCCATAAAGAGAGGTTTGATCAGGTAGAAAGTGGTCAAACATTTGTTTGGCTGTTTTTTTGTTTTTTTGTTTTTGTTTTTGTTTTTACTTAACTAGTATGAGAACAGGTCTGCAATCCTGATGAATTTTATTGTTAATAAGTTCACTCTGTCTGTTAATTTTTTCCTAGATTGTGATAATGGTATGCAGAGAAATTGAGATGGGAAAGGTAAGCATTGTACATGTAATGCTCAGTTTTAACTTGAGTGTTGGCACTGGCTAACTTGGACTTAGTTAAATCTTTAGTTTTACATTAGACTACGAGTAGTCCCTCTTTTGCTTAGTCCATCGTGTGTGACGTGAAAGAAAACAGCGAGAACTGGTTATAGCAGCCCTGTCTTTATCTCAAAACATGCATTTATTAATTTTTACTGGCAGGTAGCTGTAATTTATAAAACAGGTTTTAATATTAGTTTTAATTAATATTTTAAGTTGAGCTCTTTTCTACTTCAGCTGAAATGTAAGCGGTATTGGCCGGAAAACAAAGATGACATACTGACCTTTGCTGGTTTGGAAATATCTTTGGTGAGCTCTGAAGTTAAATCATGTCTACCTGTATATATCACAAATCATTGCATTGTATACAGTCTAGTATAACAGGGCTCGAAATTAATAAAATCCATAAGTCACCATTTGGTGACTTAGTGGAAAAAAAATAGTTGCCTGCAAGTGCAAATTTTTAATTACTGGTACCAGATAGAAGAGATGCAATCCTTAGGCATACATGACATACTCAATGTTCAAGGGTTTGCAATGCATTACAGGGTAATTTCGAACAGGGGTAGTCATTTCAAAGTTTTCCGATGTTAGCCATGTGAGAGGATCGTTTACTTTAGCGCGCCTTAAAATAGAGAAGCTGCTGAATCAAACATGGTGATCAAAGAATCGTGGGTTTGGTTTATTACATCTATTCAAATAAATCGTACCTTTCATCCACAAGTAATGTCGTTTTTCTTTTGAAGTTAAAAGGTTCACGCAAGAAAAGTTAATGACCAGTTCATAATATCTGGTCGCCAACACTTGATTTTTGGTTGTATTAATAGCGACTAGTGAGTCGCAATTTCGAGTCCTGTATCATTTTATGCCAAAGGCTGTAACCAAGCTTCTATGATGTATGCATGCACAACTGTGATTGAGGGGCTTTGATAAAGCTCCTAAATGACTCTTGATTTTATGCCAAATTCTCCATATCTTCCTAGAAGGAAGTGCAAGGCATTTGGTAGGAGAACCTAGCAGTCTATGAGATTTCATTGGGGCCCTTAATCCACACATACCCTTTCAATTAATTATAATAGTTATGACTACTGCATAGTAATATATGAAGGTTAATCAGTACACTAGTGTTATGCAACTTTAATACATGTAACTGTTTACTGAGAGATATCCATTCACTGTTGATACATGTATGTTCTGGGTGACAGTACAGTTACATTTGGATTTTTATAGAAGACACTTGTCTAGTGGTACACACTTTTGAACACCCTGTGTAGCGTCTCATAATTTTAGAAGACTGTGTACAATGTCATGTATTTCAATGGTCAGAATATAATTCTGCTGCACCACTCCAGTCAGTCTCCTTTCTTGAACAGCGGCTAGTAATTGAGCCTGCAGTGTCTTAAACACAATAGGCTCCAGATCTAAAGGCATAAAGTGGTTGAAGTTTAAGCTAAGTAGCCCATGACAGGGATGATGGACAAAACACTGACCCCTAGTCCATGGACTACCCAAATGGACTACCCAAATGGACTACCCTAAAATGGACTACCCCTAAAAAATACTATTTCAGATGAGTGGTATGTTAAGAAGCTGCGATCAATTATATACTTACACTGCACAGAGGATGCTTTTCTTTTCGTTCCTCATCGCCTTCAGCCGCCATTTTGAATAACTACACTGAATAAAACAACCACTGTACACAAAAAGCGTAGACTCAAATCAAATCAAATATTCTGTGGACAACTCGATCTTGCTCTCATGTGATTCAGTAGCTCAGTCTTTCTGGAACAGACGAAATGATCTTCAGGATGTTACTCATGATTTGTTTTGCTTGTTTTGTGCCAAAAATTATGGCACAGAAGCAGCTAGTCTTCTGGTTTTTTTCCTGAGTGTATCAAAATGAAATAGAAATGGGAATGAGGATAAAGCTATGGGACAGCAAGAAATTCCAACAACTACGCTACAAAAAGTCAGAATGGAGTGGAAGCAGTAGTGTTCTTAGCTGGCCTGGACTATAATTATGGGGAAATTTGCATGTTTTCTGTTCAGTGGTTGTTTTATTAAGTATAGTTATTCAAAATGGCGGCTGAAGGCGATGCGGAATGAAAAGAAAAGCATCCTCTGTGCAGTATAAGTATATAATCGCAGCTTCTTAACATACCACTCATCTGAAATAGTATTTTCAGGGGTAGTCCATTTTAGGGTAGTCCATGGACTAGGGGTCAGTGTTTTGTCCATCACCCATGACAGGCCAGCACTGATCTTTAGTTTTTGTAGCATACAGTAACTAGGAGTTAATTTCTACCACCCCATACAAATACTTGGTTACAGAAACCGAAACTGGCCTCAAGAGTCCTCATGGGCCCAATGAAGATGAGTGAGAGTGACTTATTAATAGTCACCTGAGCGGAGATGGGTTACTGTGAGAAAGAGTGTCCTGCTCAAGTACACAACACATTGACCCTGGGTACTTAGTCCTTCTTGGAAATGCATGTCTAATGTTTGTTCCTCAGCAAAACATATGGTTTTGGGGTGCTTTTCTCCATTAGCATTAACAGTATGGTGCTTATCAGGTCACTGTGTTCCTCTGGGCTTATCAGCATGCAATTTTGTTCTTTAATTTGTCAGATCGATGAGAACAATCTTGCTGAAGGATTTGTCATGAGAACAATGTGTATGAAGTCTGGCGAGGTATGGACTAAGCTATGTAATACTATTTATTGCTATTGAAAAGATTAGTCACTGAGATTAATAAACAAATTGAGACCTGAAACATCCAGCATTAAGCCCAGATAATACTTGTGTATACACGTGAACCAGTAGTATCAGGTCTGGCCCACTGTAGTACAGGGGGGAGGGTGAGGGGGGGGAGGGGGGTTGTTGGTGATGATGTCATGTGATACCACTCCAGCACCTATTCCCCCATATGCCAGGGTAAAAACTTTTGACATTTTATTTTATAATTATGAAATAACATATAGGTTTTTTTTATAGTAGATTAATGGTGTTATCAATGGCACATAAGTTCATGGTGTTAATTGCACAATGGCCTTGTTCTTACATTCTAACTGCTGACAAGTCCATGCCATAACTTCTTGCAAATCTCCTTACAATACTGTAGCTTGCTCTTTACAATGGTTAGTTTATAATTACTCTTCATTTTTGGGACTGAGGAGCTCTATTAGCTACATATTTGGTTTTCTTTCAGGAGCAAATGACTGTGACACAGTTACAGTACACAGCCTGGCCTGATCATGATGTCCCGCGGTCTGCAGCACCACTTATCGAATTAAACAGAACACTCAGGGCTGCACAAGGAAATAGAAAACAAGTTGTTCTTATCCATTGCAGGTGAAAGGTTTGAACCTTATGTATCTGCAAAATAATAATGCAACTGTCATTTAAGGAATCAGAAACATTTTCTGTTTCTTTATTGAGTTGTAGAAACCCACGTGGAGGTTTGGGAGAATGACAAATACTGTGGGAACAGGAGTTTTCTTGACGTGAGCATTTCCGTGGACAGCATTTCCAAGGTCCCCTAAACCTTCAGGAGTGTTCTATAACACTCAGAAAATGTTGCTAGTTGAATTTGATTATCAAAATGTAGATTCACTTTTCTCAGGTCAATTAAGAAGTATGTAAAAAGTAAGCATTTTGTTTTTGAGTTTGCACATTCCTCTTCCAGTGCTGGATGTGGTAGAACAGGGACAATTATTGCAGTGGACTATGCCTGGACTCTGTTAAAAATGAAAGTAAGTGATGACAACACATCATTCTATATTGTATATGTAAATTATAAACAGTTTTTCTTCTAAATTGCCACCCATTTTTTTAGTAAGCTTGGGACAAAATACTTTGATATGTCCAGCAGATTTTCTGATACCATCCACTTGACTGGTAAAAGCACAGATGGATGAAAGGCGAAGACAACAAAGGGCACATTATATTGACAGTGAAGGAAATAATATTTAATATTTCCGGGAGGGGCAGAGGAGGCGGGGAGGAGGATATGGGCATAACTGCAGTACCCTAACTATACCCTTGCTCAGATTGAAAATAAGAGCTTTGTTCAGTGTTTTCAGTTCAGTTCAGTTTTGTTTTTTTGTTAGAGCATAATAATATTAATTGTAATTGAGAATCTTTATATCTCAAATATGACATGGTTTTGTGCATTGCAGAAGACTGATAATTTTAGTGTGTATGACATAGTCGCAGACCTTAGAAGACAGAGAATGGCTATGGTTCAGACCAAGGTATTTTGTATGTTAAGTGTTCAACAAGATTTTGTAATGCAAGTATACAAAACAATACCATGTGCACTTATTAGTTAAACTGTCAGACAATTTGTTTGCTAGGTCCAGGAAATGCTAGGGAGTTGACTAGAGAGAGACAACTTGCATATGATAAAAGGAAACTGTAAGGAAATTTTATGCACATTTTAAGGTTGTTGCAAGTTTGGATAATTAAACTTAGCAAAAACCCTTTTATGGACAGTTGGAAAACAGTACTGTGTTGTGAAAAGCAGCGATGGGGAAGTAAAGTTCTGTTGTAAGAATAAATTGGCTAGACTTGATTTGGTCAGTCTCAATGGTTTTAACTTTGCTTTGTTTATTTTTTTTTTTATGTTTTGTTGTTGCCAAATATGATTTTATGTTTATCACTGATCTGTCAGTGTATGGTTCTCAAAATGCTTTTCTTTTTTTTTTTTTAAACCTGTTTGAAGAATTGCCATACATGTAATTATTATTATTTTTTTTACGGCTGTCCAAATGTTGACTATGAAAATGGAAACTGCTTTTTGGTTGCACCTTGTATTATATGCATCGTTTCGTTCTTTGCTGAGCAAGTCCCCTTGTGTTGGTGAACTTAACTATTTGATTTTCTAAACAGGAGCAGTATGCACTAGTGTACAAAGCTGTAACGCAACTTGTTCAAGAAGAACTAGACAAAGAGAAGATCAAGTCACACACATATGTCAATGTGGAAATACCCGAGGTATCTCAATCACCAACTGGGCGAGAAGACTACGAGAACTGTGAGTTTGCACAGAGTGTCAGTCGATGGAAACAAAGTGACCTTCAAAATGGATCAGTTCCTAGGGCACCAGCACCATTACCTGCACAAAAACAGTCAAAAACAAAGTCCAAACCACAATTACCAAATAAACCACCCTTGGCACGGTCACAACCGGATGGGGCTGCGGTGGTACAGCCAAATGCACCAATACAGCATGACTATGTGAATCTCGAATATAACCCAGCAGTGACTAAAAACAAACTTGCATCTCCAGTGAGGGATGATGGTGCAGTCTCGACCCAACTTTTGCAACCAGCAAAGAGTAATGCGTCAAATTTGAATTTAAATGAAGTGAAAGCAGGCAATCAAAATTCTACAGCCATGCGACAAAAGAGTCCAACAACCCCTGATTATGAGGTGGTGCCTAAGAAACTGTCGACGCCAGCTGTATCCAATTCAAGAAATGCTAAAGCTCCTCAAGGGAATAAAGCTGTTTCCACTGATTATGAGTTTCCGTCAGTGTGTGCTCCACGGTTTAACAAGGAACAAGCTAAACATGTCCCAGAAGGTAAAGTGTTATTACAGCTGTAAGTTTACGTACAAGATTGTTCAATTCTCTGTGTCATATAAAGTAGTGTGTCTTGATTGAGGAGTGATGTCTTTTGGAAACCATGGACATCACAATAATGCATCCTGGATAAATTAGCTCAAAGACAAACAATATATATATATTTTTTTCCAATAACAACAACACAGACACACACTCACACACACACACACACACAAAAAAAAAACAATAAAAAAAACAGAAACTATGGACGTGATAGGCATGCAATGCGTGCAGACTGAAGTGTACCCAGAGAGCTACATTACACATTAATTGATTAAGTCCTTCACATGCATTGTAAACTTTTGATACTGGAACGTACACGTACATGTAGGCAACAATTTTGTTGATTCGGTGTTGAGCTAAGGCACCTGTTGAAAGCCAGGTTTTTTTTTGTTTTGTTTTTTTTAGTGCACCTTGATCAAGGATATGAAAATGATTAGTGCTTTGCCAAGCAATGTTGGAGCATGAGATATCATGCAATAACCAAGACAAATGTCTAGTAAATAACTGAATTTAATCACTGAGCTAAAATCCTGTAACATGCTTAACCTTTGATCTTAATTGGAGTAAAATCAGGCATTAATGCAATGCAGTTACCTAATTAATTGAATTATTGCAATTAATTAATTATCAATTTATATTAACTCATATTATGTCACGTTAATAGTATTAGTAACATAAATTTTTATAATGATGCAATTTTGAAGATCAGTTGCAACTTATAACTAATTTGTAAACAAATGTATATCTTCTTATACTCAGTTTTTCCCCACTCAATTCCACTGAAAAGAAATCAAAGCTTGTGATGTGACATGCAGCACTTCAGAGTTCTGTACATGTGCATGTATTTTCATGTACATGTATTTTTTATGAGAGGCATGGTAGCTTCATGGTTATTGGGCTCTTCTCTGGATTGAGCAGTCCGTGTTCAAGCCCTGGCCAGGGACATTGTGTTGTGTTCTAGGGCAAGACACTTTATTCTCACAGTGCCTCTATCCACCTAGGTGTACAAATGGGTACCGGTGAACTTAATGCTGGGGTTAACCCTGCAGTGGACTAACATTCCATCCACGGGGTAATAGAAATACTCCTAGTCGGTTAATATTACAGAAACCGGGATAAGCTCCAGCGTAATGGACCACATGGCTCTTATGCAGATTTTGCCATACTGTCTTGTATTTTCACTGGTTGCTTGTTGTTCAACTTGAATATTTGGACGTATTTGTCAACTTGTTGGACGCGAGGTGGATCTCTTTTGTGCGATGCTGTCAGTATGAAACTTTCAGTTTGACTGCAATTCAAATAAATGTATTGAATGGGGAAAGAATCGAGTGTGCAGAGGCAAATGCCTGCTACCTCAAGCCAAGTAATTAATTAAATTTAGATGAAGTCTTCTCTTGAACCTGATGGCCCATCAGGCTGGCACTTACACGTATCTCCTGTTTCTATAGCATCAAACGCGAAGAGTTTTTCCTCCTCCCTCCTCGGGCTATTCTTCGTCGACGTCGATTTCTTCCCATTCGTCTGCCCATCGTTCGTACATCAAGCGAAAGACAACAAACTGCAATGACTATGAGCACTCCTTCAACGGGACGCATGCTTGTTTCGGTTTAGATCGCGATCGATATCATGTCTTTCGAAAGCACGTGGGTAAACAACGTGGTGTCTAGTATCTGGTTCCTGAAAATTATCTCCCACTAGTGCGACCCTCCGTTTTCTGTCTAAAAGTTTTCCTTTCCGGTTGCGGTATCTAATTTTTGTGGTTTTTTAGCCGGCAAAGATGAAAACTTTTCCTAAGTGCGACCCATACCTTATCCCTAGCATTAAATCGTCAATGTCCATTTATACACACCGGGGTGGAGAGAGGCACTGTGAGAGTATAGTATCTTGCAGAAGAAGTGAGAACACAACACAATGTCGTGGGCCAAAGACAGAACCCAGGCCACTCAATCTAGAGTTCGGCCCACTTACCATTAGGTAACCACACCTCAAATAATGATATACCTTAACTTGTTAATAATCATGATCAATGTTAAAAACAGGTCTGTTAATTGATTTCGGAGATGATGTACCTCCAGTGCCATCCAAAAGGCACTCACTAGGGTCCGTAGCTAAAGAAGGTCCCAAGTCCAGATATGACAATATTGAAGGTAACTCGCCATATTAGTCGATGCTGAACTTAGTAAAATAACGAGTAATACGCTACACTGGTGGGATGATACCATGCATGTATATAGTAAACGTTTTTAAAGCTATTTTGAAAAGAAGTAGCTTTCTTTAGCTTGCTTTAAGCCAAACTTAAGGAAGCTCAGTAAAGGCATTTTGAGTTAATGTGGCCACGTACCAAATTACCTTTAAATTTAAGGAAGGCTGAAAACTTAAGTAAACACCAGAGAGATAAAAATAAACCATATTGGGAACAAGGATGATTAAGGATGGAGAAGATTAACGCGGATTACAAACAACGAACTTGAAACATTTAGGCTTAACTTTTCAAGATGCGCAAACCGTGACGTAGCTCCTTAATAGTAGTCATTAAATTACTCTTTTGCTTCCAGTGCCAGTCCAGTCTGCATCCAAACCTGGAGTTAGCGCTCCGAGATCAACCAGTTCTCCTAATGTGCTCGACGATTCGAGGTTGTTAGGTTTAAAGCCAACGGTAAACAATTCACCTGCAGCCGGCGTTCAGCTCGCGAATGCCAAGGGAAATGCAGACAGCAGAGCTTTTCATACAGTCCCCAACAGGATACGGGCAGACCCTGGTCCCAAGAGGTGCCCATTGTTAGCAGAGCAGTTCCAAGACCCGGGTGCGAGTGGTGGAAGTGGTGGTGGTGCTAGCGGCGGCAGTGATTTGGGACTGATCCAATCGTCCCAAGGTCAGTATTTTCTGGTTGGTGCTACTAGTCCTCCGTCACCTACCACGACGGTGGTGACTCCACAATTTGTGCCACAATCTTTCCAGGGCTCACAGCCGCAAAAGCCCAAACATTCAAAGCCCGTGGAGGGTCGTACTTCACCACAGCCTAAAAAGCTAGGGGATCAGCGGACACCAGTTGGCGCCTACAGCTTGGTGGGAATGCCAGAAGTAGCGGGACAATCGCCTGTTCTCCATACGCAGAGTCCTGTAGCCACACCTACCTCAGTTAAAAGTGTTTTACCCAAAGAAAATGCTGGCATACCTGTGGAAATGAAAAGTAATCCAAATGTTGGTATCGATGTGCAAGTCACAAGTGTTCCATATATTGGCCATCCTGTGCCAGTCAAAAGTAATCCAGAGACTAGTGTCCCTGTCGAAGTCAAAGGTCATTCAAATATTGGTTACCTTGTGGAGGTCAAAGGAAACCCGATTGTTGAAGCTTCGTATGAGATAGTTGGACAGAGGCAACTACCAGCAAAGGGTGTGTTACCTCCATCAGTGCCTCCATACAAACCTCGCAATGCAGGCCTCGCTTGTTTAGACTCTGAAAAAGGCGCGAAAGAAGAAAAACAGAAGACGGCGGCTGAGAATAGATTCACCTCAGATGTCTCACACAGAGGACCAGCGGATGGAGCACCGCTGGAGGATAGTGACGTGGCAGCTGGACCAGGTGCGTTAGTAATTCCCGTCAAACCCGCGGGGTACGGGAAGTTCCCGCCAAAAGTATTGCTGCAAAATGCAACAAACAAATGTAGTCAGGAAGCAAGCTTTCTTTGCAGTTCTTACAGCTCTAGGAGCTGACAAGAAAGCTTACTCGCAGGCGCAGGCAAATGCGTAGTGCACGGGAGGCTCTTACCAGATCTCTAACAACCAAATGTAAATGAAGAAACGCACTGTGTGTGGGCAGTTCCCGCCAAAACTACCGCGGCAAAATGCAAACGGCCAAACGTACCATTAGTGAGAATTTCACCCTGAACTACGCGGCAAAATACAAATATTCCCCTTACGTTTATGTTATGCATGAAAAATATATCTAAGTGATATTTACCAGTGTCGTCGACGACGCGAAAGGTAACTATTTTTCCTGCTACAATTCTGCCAGTTCCTCAGTATCTTTGGACAAATTGCACGAATTGACTTTAATACCTTTCCGGTTTCCGTTGATTGGAAATGTTCGACAGAGTTGCTCACGTTTTAGGAACGTGGCCTTATGTTGAGTTCCACGTGACGTCACTTTTGTGATCTATTCGCTCATCGACCAAAGCTCTCTACCAATGAGCGCGAGAGATTTTTGCCAGTTATTTAAAGTAAGTTATTTTCCCTAACGCATGCTTAACTGACTCAGCCATGTCTTGTAGACCTTTACGCCACAGTTGTTCCGCGAAACACCCGAGACAAGGCAGATTCTAAGGAAAGAAACAGTTCTAACCTGTCCAGTGGATCATTAAACCTACGTCCTCAAACATCATCTGGAAGTTTACAGGTCAGCTGTTTATTTTGCTGTCACAGTTAATTAGACAAAAAAAAAGTTCAAAGTCAGTGTTCCAGACAAGTGAGGGGTCTCAGGTCAAAAACCCGACAAGGTCAGCTGCATGATCCGACTTTGTTTCAGTGGTATGCCTGTAAACTAGCTAAGCTTAGTGCTTGTTTCGCTAAGTACATGACCGCTATAAATAAGATTTACATTTTTTTTTCACATTTTACATTTACTAATTAATAAAAAAATTACGATGGTTTGGTGGGAGCAGTGGGAATTGACCTGTTGGAATACCTTATTGACACACCTTGAAAACGTATCTAGAACCCTGTGAGTGCAAATGGCTTTTATTTCTTAGATATAGTACCAAATTACTGCTCACAGCCGACGCTCTTTACTTAAACAATCCCAGAAATCGTAGTGCCTAACGATAGTGCCAGGTCTCCTCGTTATTCTTGAGTGATGAATTCAGCGAGTCATTAGACGAGGAGTTGTCAAAGTGTTCAAAGCGATTGGCGCAAAGGCTGATTATAAGTTTCTGAATTTTTATGCCGAAGTTGATTCGGTAGGTATCTACCGGTTTAGATACAGCAAGCCATGTTACAGGCATTAAATGTATTTAGCACTGTTGTGCTAATTGGGGACACTGTAAACAAATAACCAAACATTGTAATAGAACATAAACTATCAAGAATCCCAACTGGTGGGAGGCTGACCATTTGGCTATTTACACAACGCGGTCTAGGAGTTGAACTCGGGACTGCCGTGAACAAATCAAGGTAACGTTAGTGTGAATTATTTAAACCAGGGACCTCCAGATTTTAAATCCAGCGCCCTAAACCACTCGG
>Ga0126338_10001448_pt1 | contig 15392 bp, 9 predicted proteins | sample OrbCmetagenome_2_FD_92529 | JGI IMG/M metagenome (GOLD analysis project Ga0126338, IMG submission 92529) | Coral microbial communities from Petempiche,Puerto Morelos, Mexico - Orbicella C C metagenome | ecosystem: Host-associated > Invertebrates > Cnidaria > Coral | place: Petempiche,Puerto...
AAAACTATAACAAAATTCTCGAACGTGATTGGCTATCAGCAGCCCGATTTGAGCATTAATTGGACAGTGTACGCGTCATGCTTGTAATTGGACAGTACGCGTCATTTTGCGCGCGCTGTTGCGATGAACTTTGTTGAGTGAACTGCTGTGTTTTTCAACATTCATAACGACGTTTAATCATTCAGCGATGAATCGATGGTTTGTTCATTTCTCGAATTTTGTCATAGTTTTGATTAATTGGTGACAGGACATCGTGTCGTTCAATTCAGTCTGTAATTATACTCGTGATTAACAAATCGGACTCCCGCTTCACGGTCGTCCGATTTTGTTAATCGCTCGTATGATTACAGAACGAATTGGACTCCACCCAGTCCTATTACTATTATTAATTCCTAGTTTGTGGCTTCGTTTCATGTTCGAGTGTCTCTCGGTTTCATTTACGTAACAAAGCGATTGCGCTGCAAGCATGCTTCTGGGAAATCTTCCCTTTGCGGGTTATTGAGGAACACCCAACCGGTACTACGTAAGATTGTGAAGCTAATAAAATGAAGAATCCACCCGAAAATAAGGCAGTTCTTGTTTGCCTTCTAACACGCATTCGCGTTATCTCTTGGACCGAATCCGTAAAAGCCCTCTTAAAGTTAAGGAGGGGCCGTAAAAGGGGGTGGGGGAGGGGGGAAAGGGGGGAAAGGGGGCGGGGTCCTTCACACGTTTCACGACTATTAACTATGGCAAATAAAGCCAACGACATAGGGACATAACAACATAGACATAACGACATAACAAGGAGGTTTTGTCGTTAATTATGTCTGTAGTGTGAACATCCTGACAATGACATGAAAGCAACACTGATAACAACATGAAAATAACGACATAAGGGGAAAAAATACTGATCTTTTCCTTATACTTTTATGTCGATGTTCACATTGCGACATAAGCTATTATGTCGATTATGTCGTTTAGATATACATGTATATGTCGCCAGTGTGAACCGGGCCTAGCGGTATAGGAAGAACGTGATGTCGTTGTTTTCTGCGCGAACATCCTGACATAATAGCAAAATAACAGCATGAACATAACGGCATAAGCAAAAATAAACTGATCTTTTCCCTCTGTCTTAATGTACATGTTCACGTTACCGACATAAGTGATTATGTCGTTATGTGGTTGTTTCGTTGATCAAGTAGGCGTTGCCTCTTAATTGACAGATTTATTTGTTGACAAGAATCGTGATTGACATAAATTATATACATTGATTTAAAGGCGTTAGGTTACTGTGTTTCAAACCAGTTTTTCAGTAGAATCGAAGTGAGAAAGAAGTTATTTTGGTCTGTTTGTTAAACCCGCTTACCTGGAGAATCTGTTTATTAAATCCGCTCACCTGGAGAATCTGTTAAAGACTCAGTGCTAACCTGTAAAGTGCGACTGTTGTAACTACCCGCCACAGAAGTAAGTTGAAATGCAAGTTTACTGAATTTAGCTTCGAGACAAAGATTTATTTGTGTTTGTTCTGATTGCGAATTATAAATGTATTTCTTTTAGATCGAATAATTATTGAACCTTAGCTTGATATTATGCGGTTTGTGGTGGTCTTTTGAGCTAGCCAGTTCCATGTGCAAAAGTGGTCTTATGTCATTATGTGGCTAGTGTGAACCAGGCCTAACGAATAATGGTACTCAATATTTCCATTTCAAGCTTTGCGGTAAACACCACCAACCTAACAAGACCGTTCGTGTGCTTTTCGGTGGCCTGTGACTTTCCAAACTTAAATCGCTCGCGGTTGTCAGGAACGTAATCTTTGTTAGTGTAACGGAGGTTTTCCTCGATGATGTAGTGGAAAGCATCATTCTTGTCTGGAGGGAGCTACTCTGCTCAATGCTTAACCTACAGTACAAACTATTTTCAACGACTGACTCTGGAAAACTGGTACACTAATTTATAACTTAATTAGAACAAACGCCTTTTAACAGATGTGATCAGTTACGGGCACTTTACAAATCACTTATTCACATACATATAGATTATTACATGTTATAAGCCTGATAAGAGTTTTAAATACCATATGGCGAACAAGCGAGTCTTCGAGTGAGTGTGTTTCCTACATATTACATGCTTAAAATATATCAAGCCACCAAGTTTAAGTACAAGAAAGTTGTCTTTAATGGTAGTTTATGAACGTGAATACATACAAGGAAGAGGGGAACTTAAACGTATCGTTCTTTTACAATGTTCCTGCAAATTTATGTTCTCATCCGGTCAAAACGTAAAGCGGCCGCTTTCCTGTTCTTCATCGGAGATATTCACAAATCTTGAAGCGGCCATTTCGCTGATAAAACTGCAAAGCAATTCATCCCGCCAAATTTGGCGCCAGACGTCAGCTAAGATATAACGTGCAACCCGATTGGTCCAACCAATTTATTACAGTCTGTTCCAGATTGGACACTTCAACCGTGAAGTGATATGATATCATTTCACAGGAGTGAAATGACATCATATCACTTCACGGGCATCATTTTTAGTCACGGCTTAATCACACTGATCTCCACAGATAATATATAATAAAAAGTTATGTCAATGTTGCCTTTAAAAAGCTAAGAAAACATTTTGTCAATCAAATGAAGCTCTCTCCTAACAGTGTTCTGTTGAAATACATGCTGGCCTTCTGTGCCTTATTAACGATTTTGTTAGTCATTTGACAGCTGCCAAAACAAGGTGTCCGCTGACCATTATCACGTGACCATACCGCGGGATCAAGTTAAGAGCTCATCAAGGTCACGTTTTTTTGAAGTTGACCGCTTCCCAAGTGGAACTTTTTGATTGGATCGCGGGCTTAAGCCAGGCTAATCAGCCGGTTACTCTATCCCAAAATTAAAAGTTAACCGAAGTATAAATTTTTCTTCTATAAAAATGTTTTTCACTGCTTATGTTTTGTATAGTTTTAGATTATTCAAACCCCAAACAGAAGGCTAAACAATATCTATAACAAAAAAAAAAAATCAAAAATTCTCGCTAATCCAGGGCAGATAATCTCTTATCCTGGGTTAGCTTAATCGGGCTTTGAACAACCCTACTTCGCTTTTAGGCTTGGCTGAATCTATATATCAATGTCTGGTCTGCACGGTGGATCTAGAATGGACGGTTACACAAACCTTGTTTGTTACATCGGGGGATGTACTTAAGTCATGAAGCCAATCAAGTAAATTAAATGTTGACAATAAACTATATATGGGCAAAGAAAATGGTTAAAATCAATAACATATTTTACGATAACTGTCTAATTACTCGCGCGCTGATTGGCTCATTTTTTATCATCAATAAAAGTACAGACGGATAAAATTTTAATTTATGCAAGCTTTCAAGTTCAACTTTCAGCTGTCAAACTGTCAACTTTTAAACCAATGCGATTTTATGGACTTTTTTAAGTAGCCAATCAAAAAGCGAGAAAAGCTATTGTTACGAGAAAAGAAAAAAAGAAAAAAGCGAGAAAAGCTATAAGTTTACTGCGGAACCACTCGCCCGCGGCTCGTGGTTCAACAGCCACTTTGGCAATGTTATGACGCAATTTATCATCAACAAGAGGACAGACGCATAAAAAACTGACGTCAATTTGTTCAATTATTGTGTTTTAATGAATGGAAAAAATTCTTGCAACTTTCATAAAAATTTGTAACACTGCCGACACAAACTGTAGCAGACAACAGTTTTGTGTTATAATTAGGAGGTTTTAAAATTTGTCTAACAACTATTTAGCGAATAGATTCCATGTTGCCGTGCGTCTGTACAGTAAATAGATGATCTCAGATGACGTCAAAATGGGGTAAGAATAAAAAAGTTGCACTCCATGCGATGATAGCCGAGAATGCGTCGGAAGTCATTACCACATTTTGCCGTCTTTTACTGAACAGACGCAGGGCAGTATCGAATCTACTTTTTCATATAATAAAGAAGAAGGCTAATGGCGTCATCTATGCGTCTTCCCTCCAACAGATCATATTTAAGAACCAATCAAAATGCGAAAATAAGTTGACTTATTATAGAAAAGTCAATAGTTCACTTCACACTAGAACAGCGTATGTATTATCACATTATAATACTTCCATGTGTTCTAGTGCTTTGTTAAATCTTCTTGGTGAGAGCAAGAAACAACTTCATGGTGTAAACTGCGTCATTCCCAGCGTTATGGAGAATGTCCTCATCAAACGGAATTGCCAGGTCACTCAGCAGGCGCTTGAGACCGAAGACTGCTGTTCCGCTGGTCAGCAATGCTAAGGCAAGGAGCTGAGTGAGATGCCGGAACTGGCAAGGTACGCTTCATCATGGGCTCCCGAGTGAGTCGCCAAGAAATCTGCATTCCTGATATGCTGCGTGAACTTTGCAGCGGCTTGTTTAAGGGACATGCGTTCCGAAGTACCAAATTTGAATTTCTCTCTGTTATCAGGATTGTACTCCCTGTTAACAAAATGACTGTTTTCGGTGATAATAAAATGAAATGCTTCCTTGCTGTCTTCTGGTCTGGCCAAGGAACTGACGACAAAGCCGATCTCAAGAATTATACTGAAGTCATTTTCATACGTTTCCACATCAAAGGCCATCACACGCGCGTTTGGTTTAGTTTGCAGGAAACGGCGTAGTTGGCCAACACTCTTTTCGGCATCTTCCTTTCTCCTAAAATATAGATGAATACAAAATATCTTTCAACGGAGAAAAATCCTCTGAGCTGAGTGGAAGCAGCATCATGTTACGTATGTTAGAGGACAGGGCGAAGACGGCGGTCAGGACTTCAATACAAACGTTTGGTCAATTTAACTTCAACCCACGACAAAAGTAGTTAGTAGAGGTTTTTCAATGTTAAAGTTCTACCGATTGTGTAATTAATTCTGTTGCTTAGTAACAACATTAAAAACGAGGGGAGGGGAGGATGAAAAAAGATGACCTTCCCAACCGTTTTGTCAGGGGTTTTAGCTATCAGGTTCCTGTTTCCATTCCTGTTTCCATTGCAAATAAACGATGTATTTCATTATGGTTTTACAAGTGAAGATGAAGGTAATATAAGAGTACTCTGGTTTGGGATGGTCACATAGACATAGTTTATTTACTTGGTCGCACACTTAGCAGTGGTAACGTTGCGTCCCATAGACTTTATAAGTAGAGTCTACAAGACGCACCAGCTAGTTTACAGGTGCTCCAAGAAAACAAAATAACAAAGTAAAATGTTCATTTGGGATATCCGGGTAAAGATTAAATATTCAAGATCACTCGGATCATGGTGCACTAAAGGAGGCCACGAATCTTTGACTATGCAGAGTGGATTCATCGGTTCCTTCGATGAACCATTGAACCGAGTGATCTTGGATCACTGATCCTGATCCAGATCATCCCAAAGGAACGCATCCTAAGAGAGTACATACGTTACTCTTGTCCCTCGTATAGGCCTTATTCCCAACGTAATCCCTGGATTACTTTCTTTTCGCGCCAAAACTTGTGCACGAAACACTGTTGCATTACATACGACTCGCGAGACCGACCTTTGTATCGTCATGTTTTCATTACCCGTTTGTTGGTGAGGGAGACAAAACAACTTCCTTTATTCGACAACACGCTACACAATGCAGACAATGCAGTTACCACGATGAAGAGTTTGGGACACTCACACGATTTGGCGCCTTCAACTAACAGTCGTGCTGCATTAGAGAAATTGCCTGACCCTTTAAGGGAAAAGTGGGCAGAAGAAATTGAGATGCATCCCGCCATTTCCACATTAGTTGATCTTGACGGATGGTTCCTTGCGATACCGTACGCACTAGTAGCCGCTGAAGGACGGAATGACTGGCAATAGAAGGCCATCACGAAAGGGAGCCGACCAACACGTCGACAGCTGACAAGAACAGCCTCAGATTCTCTCCATAGCTACAAGTTATATGGTCGGGTATTAGAGCTCGTCCACAGCTAAGACCCGTCTGGTATGCGACAAGAAAGACGCAATTGAGAAGGGCCGGTAAAATATTTCTAGTAATGGATGTGAATCCGAGCGCTGAGTTAGGCAATGACTATCGAGTCAGCGTGACTGCACCCTAAGAAACGATAGCACATCGAAGGCTGTAACAAATACCTCCACCCGCCAATCCACGACGTGGCACCGGTTTTCGTCGCAACATCACCTTTGAACAGCGCGCTACCTGTCTCGCCGGCACCCGTCTTGATCATTGAAACTTCGTCTGTGAACTGAGTTCCCTTCTGCTGCAAATCGTACCCGAAGCAGTTGCGACCCTCAGTGGGGTTCTTGGAAAACTTTGCTGACGCTATTGCGCTGATTGGTGAAGATAACCCTCTACAACTTGGCACCATTAGCTCGTCTGGTGAACCAGTACGTTTGAGAAAAGTGTCGTTTCACGTTTGTGTAGTTGAAGGAACCGAGAAACAGATGCCAAACAGCCGTAGAAAAAAAGCCTGGACAATACCACAGTTTAGCCTTCCCACACAAAGGGTTACAGGATGCAGGATTTTCCGCACCCGACCGATCTTGGTATCCCCGAAGTCGATTCCGAAGACGTGAGAATTTTGCTGGAGCAAACGTACTGGAGGATATCTTATAGCATGATGTACAAAGTAGTGACAAAGTATGACCCTATTATCCCAGAGGAGAACTAGGAACTAATAATAATAATAATAATAATAATAATAATAATAATAATAATAATAATAATAATAATAATAATAATAAGATATACAAAGAAGTTGTCTAGGGCTTTTCACAGCCTTTGGTTGCGTTGGATCCTTGCTGGTCATTCAGGTAAATTGTGAAGTCTGAGTGTCTACATGTTATGCACGTGCACCGTGTCCTGAATGTCGAAGAGTAGTTGAACAAGCAAGTAGAAAACTGTTGGTGAACAGAATCCTGTGATACAAAGTATGAGGACGTGACACCCCGTTCATGTGGAGACAAAAGAGCTCTCGAGACTTGAGTCAAAACTGTGAGGCAAATCTGTGACAGAAATGAAGTCAGAATGTTATGGAGAAAGCAAGAAGTAAAGTTTCCTGACAACCGCCTCATGGCTGTAAAACGAATGCAGTCTACCGTATGCCAACTAAACCGTTATTGAAGACTATGTTGCAAGGATTACGCGCGTATCTTACCCTAGCTGAAGAGGCATCTGCCCCAACCCCGAAAAAGTAGTTTTCTGTTGCACCATCCAGTCCGTAATCCCAACGAGCCGGAAAAAGTCCGAATCGTCATGGATGCTGCTGCCAGGCACGACGGAGAATCCTTGAACCTCAACTTCTGAGTAGCTTGGTGCTGTTATTTTGAGAAAAATAAAATGACAAGCCGACGGGCACGGTTACTCGAGCGAGGCGACGACTGTTTTGACACGGCTATAAATAGGGATAAAAATGATGTTTTTAAAAAGTAAAATTCTGGTGGTTTCGCTAACCTAGTTATCATTTTTGGTTAACCAAGAGACTCGACTGACTGTATGCCCAAGTTTTACTGTGTGCCTTTCTGTTGTCTTTTACATTCGGCAATTTTTTCTTTCTGTCGGAAAAAAATTATCATAGTAAAGCAACTTGCATAAGGACACGTAGTCCTAAAACAGAGTGCATATAAATTTATGCAGCGTGATTTAAACACAAGGACCAGATGCGACATTTAATGGATGTTATTGTTGGCAAGAGAAAAAGACATGTCTTGTTTCTAGAGATAAAACTTGTTAGTCATCAGTACCTACTAAAAGGATATTGTATAAAAGTAATTCTAGAACAAGGCCAATATGTATTTAAGAGCAAACAAAGAACGTTTGGAGAGATTGTAGATTGTTGAGTTGTTGTCAAATGCGTTACAAAGTTGTTAAGTATAATGGAAATACATTCCAGTAGGTTGCAGTTCTGAGTGAGTTAGCCACATGTAGTCCTCGAATGCTATTTTTTTACTTTAAATTACTTTGATGAGGCTGAAAATGTAGTGGTTTTAAAAAAACTTAATTATATTAAGCCAGTCATAAGACCAAAATGAGAAAGTTTAGGAAAATTGAATACGGTACGTAAGAGTTTGAAGTGTTCACCAACCGTAGCAGCACCCTTTCCGCGAAAATGAAACAACTAAACAAATGATTAGCTACTAAATTAGGGTATCTAAAAGATAATAATGCTGCGGCATATTCTGTTGATAGTGACATATTTACGCAGTTATTCATCTACAACTTCATGCATGATGACGCATCAATGGCGAGGTGTGACAAGGGCTTTTGACAAAAAAGTACATACTGATCTGAGCTATGTTTAGACATAGACATCAATCTCCCCTTTACCAGACCGCGAAAATCGAAAGATGTGGAAATTTTAGGAGCAGAAATCTAACTTATAAATTCTGTACTGATACGCATTAAATGTCTAGGATGTTGACAGACTGTGTCGAGGACGCGTCCATCGCGATGTGTGAAAATGCTAAAGCTGTAGCTTAAATTCACGTTTTCGTTTGTTTTAATCATTCCACAAGCTTTAATAGCGTCGATTTCTCTTCATTTAAGAATTCGGTCAAGGAGGCGAGACTGCTAAGAAATGACATACTAAGTTTAAAAATAAATCGTCCAGATTTACAAACTTTCACATAAAAAGCAAGAGTTGTGAAAGTCAGACACAATCTCCTTCACATCGTTTTACGGGTAAATCAGAGCAAAACATAACCATTAACCTTTCTCACTGGAATCCACGCGAAAAGGGCGACGGCTCGACGTCCTCGTGTTGTTCGTGGCGCAACGCACTCTGGTAAAAAGTGGCGCAGTGCACTCTGGTTAAATGCAATGCCTTCTGGTAAAAGTGATGAATTTGAGAATTCGTACCCCTTCTATATATTCTTCTTAAATCCTGATTATGTTGCTGCTTGCTCGCTACGCTTGCTACGCAGCAATAACTGAACTAAATTACTCGCAAAAAATTACGGACGATTTTAATTTTGGACAAAAATGGGTCCGAAAATAAAACCGTCCGAATTTGTTAAGCGTCCGAAATATTTACAGTACAGTAAAATAAAACTTTTAAGTAGCTCCTAAGCACTTATAGTTTCCTTTTCCGGACTTTATGGGGTGAACTCTAAAGGAGACACTGCTTGACATACGTAACGGCTTGACAGAATTTGTAATATTTTCTCGTTGGTGTATTCGAAAAAGGCGTTTGTGAAAAATGTCTTTGGGTATTCATATAGCCATGTAAGCGTTGTTAACGTTATTTAATTTTGGCAAAAGGTCCAGGTAAGTTTCGTTTTGAGGCTTAACGAGCATTCCTGACCTTTTCATATAAACACCCCCCCCCCCCCCCCGGCCGGGTCAGCGTGTTCCTCAAATGGCATAAATATCGACACATTTCAAAATCATGTCATCTTCACACTTTTTTTTAAATACTCAGACACGAATAGAAGGTCAAAAGCGATGAGAAAACCAACGGCACTGTAATCATGCCAGTCGCCGTGTTAATGTAATTCAGTGTACTTTATAGCACTCGCACTCTCTAGTCTGCAAATATAAAAATAACTGTACATAGCAAAAATATGTGCAAATTTTCAGTGATTTCTTCCTTCCATACAATCATGCAAGGAAGCAAAACCTATTTTGCCATACTATTGTACATGGCTACAAACAATCCAACGTCGTTCGAAGAGTAAATGTTCCGACAATCACGATTAAGGGAAAGAAAACTGTTTGCAGTCTTAGGACCCTAAGGTGCGAGGACTTATAAAGCACGAAGGTGTACTTAAATCAACACGGCTCCTACTTTTGACACTGACCAGCTACGGTAATTTGCACTTTGGTTTGGTATGCTTATTTCTGCAGGGGAAGACGAGAACTTTGCGAGATTTACTGTTCTGTTCAATTCCACAAGAAAAGCATACAACGAGCGACATTCGAAGGTAAAATGTAATATTTATCTTTTACCATACCTCGCCCTCAGTGTCGCCGTCGACACTGCTTTAGGACGTTATTCAGCGCCCAAAATGATTAAAAAAAAAAAAAGTTGCCATGCAGTTAGATAAAGATCAACTTTTGCCAAAAAAGCAAAAAAGTGGGGTGTCACTGCCGGCTTGTTTTTGATATAGGGTGCAATGAAGACCATGGGTTTTTAGAAGGTTTCGCTATTTTAAGACAATCTTGGCTTACAACTATCGGCAATAAAGAAAGCTACATTAGTGAAATTTAGATCAGGTAAACGTACTCAGCTCAACACAACTAAGTATATTAAGTAAACGTTTGCAGCTGATATCGTTCTTTGAGGTAGAATAGTCCTTGATAAAGATTATATACATATTAACCCAGTGGCGGATCTAGGGGAGGGGCCCTCGGGGGGGGGGGCGGGTCCCCCCTTAGCCTTACCCGTCCACATTCGAAGAACACCTCGGTTATGTTCACGAGAACAAAAAAGGCGATATATTTGTAACTTCTCGAGTTCAGATTTTTTCGTTTATTGTCAAAATGGAGAAAATCAGCAAAGGAAGTGATCTATGAAAAGGAAAGAGGGGATCACCTACCATTAAGAGAGTAAATTGCAGGTGAGGTTAACGCAACCGGTACCATGCTTATATTTCTTCCTTAGCACGCGTGCTTGATGTATGACGTGGCGAGAGGTGGCGCAGTAAGGATGTGCAGAAACAATTATGGGCGCGAACGTCCTTACGGTCCTCAGTCCTAGTAATGATAGGACACTTGACATCATTCTCGACCCCAGACCTTCACTTTTTTGTAAAAGGCGGCGGGGTTGAGGACGGCTTACCAAGGGCTGTTGAAAACTGCTTCGTCATGCTGCTTTGCATGTAACTCATTGATGATTCAGGAAGCATAGTGACTATAGTACCCCTCATTGGTAGAAATAGAACTGCACAATCTTGATTGGTGAATCGTCTTAAGAGCATGATGTAACCAGTGACTAAAATAGGTTGAGTGAAATGATATGACTCACTAGCTTATAATATACATTTCCAGCTTCTAGAAGTAAACGCCTTCTATAGTTGTGGCTACATCGATTCCTCAGAGCAGTTTTCGCATTAAAGAGCATGGCAAACGCTTCTGTAAAGTTACCCGATGACGGAAGATATGTTCGTTACCACAAGTACGAGTCCATTCGTATAGAGTGGTGCAATCATTTCAAAAACAAGTATGCTAAACAAGAGCATATCGTGGAGGCTTTCTTCAAAAATTTCCATCGTAACCACCGAGGATTTCAATTCGTTGTTGCTGAGCTGTTTGATGGGACAACTCACGTTCTTGTCGAGTCAGGAAAATATCTCAAGATCAAAGAAGAACTGGAGAAGATAACAGGAAGGAGCTTGCCCGATGTGTCGAATGTCTCGGACGTGAAGGTGAAGGAGAAAGCAAGATCATTTCACGACTCTCAATCTCACAGGGATTTTTCTCTCTCGCTGAAGAGGGCGAATGACAATATCAAAGCAAGGTAAGGCGATCAACAGATCACAAGTTTTGCGCTTATGACTTCTGTATAAGTACAAATAACCGGTCATGAGTGCCGATGACAACGACATATTTAAGCTACCGTATGTAGCAGTTTTTCGCCGACTGTGTTCAAGTAGTAACGATGATTGTTAGCACAATTGGACAAAGTAAAATGTAGTACTCCATTTTAAATGTAGTACTCCATTTTACTCCATTTGTAGTACTCCTCGCTCTTGTATGTAAGAGATTACATACAAGTTCGCTGCCATATTTTGATAAGTTTTAGTTCACTGACATCTTCTCCGAGAATATTCATGCGTAATGTTCCCGTCTACATTTTGAGATACGACAGAAATTAATAAAATTATTATTATTATTATTATTATTATTATCATCATCATCGCTTCTTCCGGCGCTACTGAACGTTCGCCCCTAATCTCAAAGGGTTGTTAAAACATTTTCTTCAACAACAAACTAAACATATCCGATATCATTACTAAAAAACCGACCTTCAGTTTTCGCTTTTCTGAGAAACAGCATCACGTGCACTCGTAACAGTTTTCCTGGAACTGTAGAAGGGTATTTTAATAATTAATTAAACAGAAAGAAATAGAAAAAACTTTTTATTTGACGCAAGAAATGTTCATTGAGGACTAATTTTTTCATTGACCGAAAGAGCTATACGTTATACAGTAAATGCATGAGCCTCAGTGTTAAAGAAACAAACTTCTCCATCACAGACTCTGCCTCAAAATTAGCAAATGTCTCACAACCTTTCGCAGAAAGCTGTATAAATAATTGATTATTTCTTAGAAAACGGCTTATGTCAATAAATCCTTCCTCGAATTTGTAGTTTTTCAGCAAAAAAGGTCTGAGTTCACACGCTAATGACAAACTGAACATAAAATTTCGAGAATATGTTCTGGGGTTTTATTATGTTTTTTTTAGTAGTCTTGAATTGTTTTCGTCAATGGGGAGAGAGACAAAGGTATTACTATCAGAGAGTATTCTGGGTTTCAAAAATGTTTGTGCAGTCTAACCTCCCGTAAGCGCTAACAGAAGGTGGTCGCTTACGAGAGGTTCAAACAAAAGAAAATTTCAAACTTTTCGCTCTAAAAGTGGTCGCGGTCGCCTACGAGAGGTGTCGCTTACAAGAGGTTCCAAATATAGTGATTTGTCTTGGAAACTTTCAGTATTTTGGAAAACGGATCGCTGAGGAGAGGTGGAGGCTTTCAAGAGGTGGTCGCAACCGGAGGTTCGACTGTAACTATATTTTAGAAGAGATCCTTTGTTTGAAAACTTTAAGGCCCAAACAGGTAACGCGCACGCAAGTAAAACTCTTTAAACATAACAATAAGAAACGCAAAACGATCGAGTACTACTGTCGTTAAATAAAAATAAACAACAGAATTTTCTGAGGACACTCAAACGACATCATCTACAGACCACGTTCTGGAGACCTTTTCATCAGAATTTTCTATATCCTCCACTTAGAGCTAAAGCTAAACATACTGAACCTATGGGCTTATTGTCGAAACTATTCTTGTCTCAGAGATTTACAGGGTTTGTTATTGAGAGGTTTGTTAGCACAATTAATCACGGTGCTTAAAGAAATGTTATCAGATGAGTGTGAACAACACAATCTATAGTGGCTCTTCGAGAACATAATGAAATAAACATAGCGATGTAATCTTGCTGCTTATTTGCCCTGGGCCGCTTAACTTTATCTGACCTTAGTTTTGTCACTCACAATCTAAACCAAGGCACATCATATGCCGGTTTAGCATAACTTCAACATCGATATGTCGCATTGATTTGCGAGTAGACCTCACGCGTGGCGTTAGTTTAGTTCATATTAATTTATGCTGCAGTCATAATGATATTTTCAACAACGTTCCCAACTACTTTTGTGATCGGTTGCATCTACATCGCCTAATTTTTTGTATTGCTAGTGCTATCGTTTCGCTCTGTCCTGTAATATATAAATCACGATATTGTTTCCAAACAGCCAAGTTTGTGTACTCTTTCAGCGAGTTTCAGTAAAAGCAGGATTTCGTGTTTGCGTGTGTTTGACTGAGCAATAAAGTCGCCTACGCTGTAAAATTAATTTTCTAACGCAGAGTCTTGAAATTCAGTGGCTAGGAAGTTTGAAAAGTGGGTCGAACGCTGTCGGAGTAGTAAAGGTTATATACTGTTTTGAATTAGAACTATATTTCAAAGCTAAAATACAGTTTGTATTCATCGCTATTTCAGGAGAAAGGATGATGCCAAAAAGAGTGTTGGCCAACTACGCCGCTTCCTGCAAACTAAACCAAACGCGCGTATGATGGCGTTTGATGTGGAAACGTATGAAAATGACCACAGCGTAATTCTTGAAATCGGCTTCGTCGTCTGTTCCTTGGCTAAACCAGAGGGCAACGAGAAAGCATTTCATTTTATTATCACAGAAAACAGCCATTTTGTAAACAGGGATTATGTTCCTGATAACAGAGAGAAGTTTAGCTTTGGTACTTCAGAGCGCATGTCCCTGAAAGAAGCCGCTGGAAGGTTCATGCAGCATATCAGGGATGTGGATTTCTTGGTGACTCACTCGGGAACCAATGATGAAGCGTACCTTGCCAGTTCCGGCATCTCGCTGGAAGGAAAACCCATGTTTGATACTCAGCTCCTTGCCTTAGCACTGCTGACCAGCGGAACAGCTGTCTTCGGTCTCAAGCGTCTGCTGAGTGACCTGGCAGTTCCGTTTGACGAGAACATTCTTCATAACGGTGGAAACGACGCAGTTTACACCATGAAGGTGTTTCTTGCTCTCACCAAGAAGATTTAACAAACCTTTCGTTTTAACTAAAACACATGGAAGCATTGTAAGGTGACAATACACACGCAGTCCTGTGTTAACAACGCGTTGCTTAATTTGAAATAGAACACGAATAGCATATGGAGGCATTGTAAGGAGTTGCTAATACACACGCTGTTGTCTTCTTAAGTGAACTACGGACTTTTAGTTGTCTGAACTTTCAAAACTCTTGCTTACTAAGTAAATTTTAAGGAACATTGATAAAACTGTTGACAGCTAGTATCGGCAACATTATAAATTTATACCAAACTTGCAAGAATTTTTATCATGTATTAACATAAAACACGTTACTGATTTTAACCTTTTTTCGTCAACATTGAATTTACTTGAATTCATTTTACGGCTAAAATGCATCCTCGAATTAACAAGCAAGGTTTTTTTTGCAACTGTCCTTTCCACCGTGCAGACAAGACTGAATGAATCAAAGGAAGTCATTAGGCCGGGCAGGGGAGAGTGGGGGAAGGGGGAAGGGGGGAAGGAGCCGGAGGGGTGTCAACCCTACTTAACGCCGGGAATCAGGCGAATCTCGAACATTTACAGGATAATTTGAGATAACAATATTACATTAACAGATTGCGAAAAAATATCCAAATGCTTGAAGAAAGCACTGCTGACGACGCATGTCAGCTCCCGTTTCATTAAACTGGAGAAATTTTATCAACTTCCAATCTTTTCTGGCATTGATGTAATTTATTAGCGATTTATTATTTATCGATGAAGCAAATAAGGGCTACAATTCTGACACTTGTTAATAGCCAACCTTATGTAGCAATGATTGCAAGTGAGCAAACTAATAAAAAGAAAATTTATGAAGAAAATTAGATTTTCTAATGCTATAGACGCGACTGCTGTTAATAAAATATACTTTTGGCTCCTCTTTTGCACTTCGAGAAGGCTACCAGCAATAATAACACAACAAAGCAATTATAAAGTGTTTCATTATTTTATTGTAACTTTGTTTTGCATGTACATCGTACAGGCACTGTTCTGCGGCATTTTGTAATAACTACGCATTTTGTAATACCTTACGCATTTTGTAATAAAAGTTGCAGCATTTTGTAATTACCTGCAGTATTTTGTATTAAATGCAAACGACGCATTTT
>Ga0126338_10001449_pt1 | contig 15389 bp, 6 predicted proteins | sample OrbCmetagenome_2_FD_92529 | JGI IMG/M metagenome (GOLD analysis project Ga0126338, IMG submission 92529) | Coral microbial communities from Petempiche,Puerto Morelos, Mexico - Orbicella C C metagenome | ecosystem: Host-associated > Invertebrates > Cnidaria > Coral | place: Petempiche,Puerto...
ATGGAATGACTTTTAATTGCACTGACTAGACTAGTCTTTCAACAATTACAAAGTTTGAGAAATGTTTTGGATTGCTTTGCCATCTTGAGAACAGATTACATGTACATGTACTTGCTGTGAGCTCCATCGCAGTGCACAGGCATAGACACTGTTCATAGCTTTCTTCCTAGATGTCTTTTCTTACCAATTTCCACTTTTCCCTTTTTTTTATCTTAACCAGGAATTTTATTTCTAATTACAAGACCATCTTAAGAGACCCCTGCCCAGAAGATGGTCTCAGTTGTGTTCCTGGTAACCCTGTTTCTATTTTGGTCAACAAGCTGAGAGGTTTCTCAAATCACAATGTCAGTGATGCAAATGTTGGACCATTTGGCAATTACAGCGATTCAGACGTAGCAGTGGGTAGTATGAATCTACAAGCTGAACAGGTGAACACTGAGGGAGAAGAAGTTCTAAAATCTCAGAAATCATTAAGAGATGCCAATGTGCCACTTTCAAGCAGGGTTCTTCGAAAGCTTCAAGCAAATTGTCATTCCTTTCTTATTAGTGGTACTGAGCTTGACTTCTTTTCTCCATCCTCCTATAGTCATCCCATTAGACATAAAATTGTGGCAGGTCAGACTTTCACAGAGCCAACAACAGCTTCCAAAATGAAAGCAGATGTGGATGGTGTCCTACAAGCATTCACCAGGGAAATTTGTTCTTCTCTTGAAGACTTAAAAAGAGAAAGTGGTTGTCAAAGCTTATCCCAAGAAGACCCCCTTTCTGATACAACTTCAGTGGGCTTTGAGACAGTCCAATTAAAGAGCAAAAGGCAGATGAAATTTGAAAATGCCAGAAATGCAGCTAGTGCAGGGACTGGATGTGAATGCAAAAATCTAGCTGAGCAAAAGAAATGCATTTTTTGTAGGTTGGAGAGCCACTATCTTGGGCATAACATCTCTCCACAGGTTTCTATCAGCAACCTTTTTCAAGCTTCCACGCAAATTAAACTCTGTCATAATGAGAGGCAGTTACTAACTTGGGGTTTATTGGATTCTGACAAATCTCCACACATTTGCTGTGGTTGGCTGATTGAAATTGACATTGATAACTTGGTTATGGCTTTGTACGGGATTTCTGATATACGACTGCTGTGGTCAAGGGATGAAAGGTTTAAAGATCAGTTTTCAGGCCTAGAGGTAGGGCTATTACACGTCTTTCACCGTCCATTAATTGTCTATCTGTTTGACACCATCCAGTAGTATTAGTATTCATATACTTGTCTTATTTGTATTCTTAATATACACTAAACATTAAATTTTCTCTGTTATTTAAGTTGCTAATTAAAACAACAACAACAAAACAACAAAAACTTTTTCACCCCCACAGTTAGGAAAAAGGTATGACAATGTTATAGATTGAAAACAAAAATGATTGGGTGCGGGCTACCCAACGTAAACCAAGAGTTAAAAATGCCTGGCAGCCAGTTAAAAGGTATTTTACATGTTTAGGTCAAGACACAAACAAACAAACACACATGCACACAGTAAAAATGTAAACACTTTCAGTTGGTAGTGTTAAGTTTCTTATGTACGTGTTGTCATTCTCTACATGTTGTAATGATTCATCTTTACCACAAGGACTAAACCATCTCTACCATGTCCTGTACTACAGTGTGTACCATGTGGTTGAGTTTTGATAAAACTGGAGCCAGTTCCTTATAACTTTTCTATTGTCGAAGTATAAAATGGTTGTTCCAAGTTTAAAGCTCTATCATTCAATAATATTTTAGGTCAGTCAGTTTCAAAACCTTGGGAAAGAGTTTGTGCCATTCAGTCTCTTTTCTCCTATCTACATCCATGACATACGTTTTTGGATGACTGAACATATGACAGAACAGCAGTTCCTTCAGGATATCTATGAAACCAGGCAAGGATGTGTATGTGATGTTTGGTTCAGTGAATGTTACCATGATACAGAACAGGATAAAGTGAGTTACAATTACCGCATGGTTTGCAGCTCATGTGACAGACCACTGAGCCATATCCAGACAGTAAAAATGCAAAACGTATTAAGGAAAAAGCTCTTAAATTGTGACTTTCAACTCAAATAACAACTTGCATGTCTAAAAAAAACAAATGCATTGGCATTGAGTGTTAGTAAAATATTTTTTTACTATAATTTTAAGATTACATCTTCATGTAATTTGCGATATAATATTAGCTACCAGGTTTCAAAATTTTATCAAGTTTATAAGCATTTTCAAAATTGCTCCAGGACAAAAACTTTTGTTGATTATAATCTGATTATTTATTTATTTTTTATTTGTTTATAAAAGTCAGGCAGTTTATTATTGTTCTATAGAAGTTACAGTAACAAGATTAAGTGATTGATTGACCATTGACTAAATTATTAATAAATAGTTTTGGGTCTGATGTTTTTTTATTATTTATTTAATAATAAACTTTATTGGTATTTAATCGTAAGTTGTCAAAGTCAGATGATTTTTGTTTGGTTATAAAAGTAAAGCAGCTAATTGTTTGTTATTGAGTAACATGATTGAGTAATTGACTGACCAACTACTTTATAAATTTATAAATAATTTTTGATTTGATGTTGGTTTTATATTATTATTTTATTTAGTAATAAGCTTTTTAGTATTTAAATCCTAACCTGTTAGTCACATTATGTTTCAAATCAGTATATTTTTTCCTTTTGTATATACATACATTTGAAAACTAATTAAAAGGTCCTGAAAATTGGAATACTGTGCTATTTCATATTATTGTTGCGTGCATCATTATTTGATATCATCGAAGAGCTTTGAGAAATGTCTGAAGACTTTTTGTTTCCGGAGCTTCCATTAGCTGACTACATAATTATTTAAACATTCCCAATGGCCTCCACACAACCAAAAGACAGATATGCCAATAAAATAACATCTGTTATTTAATGTTAGGAAATAGTTATTAGGAAATAGTTTGTTGGTTTTTAACTAAATTATATTGTTAATTATATTGTTAGACTTTTTTAATAGTTCAATAGAAAATAGTTAGTAGGTTATTAATTATATTAAGTGTCCCCAATTAGTAGCAGGTTTTTTCACCCATCGGCTAGATGTTAAGGCACATTAATATAAAGTTTATGTATGTATGTATGCGAGAGATGCCCTATCAATAAACAGCAAAAATTCAAAGGGAGAAAATGTTCAGTATTGCAATGGTACAATTTATTATTGTCCAGCCCTTAACAGGTGGGAGTGCAGCAGTACACAAAAAGCACCCATCAGATTATTGAGTCACTTGTGTGTTTAATAAACTCCATACAAACTTACATCCAAATACAATTCAATACCATTTGACATAACATTTAACACCTACATACAAAACAATCTATGGACGAACAAACAAAGCAAATAAGACAAATGTGGGTCAGTTTTAATATAAAGAAAATTCTAACTTGGCACAAAGGCTTAGGGGAATAAAACAAACGAAATTATTGGTTTATTCCTCAACCTTGCTGTGATTCCATTTGTTTTATTCCCCTAAGCTCCAGCAGCACGGTACAATTTCAAAATCAAAATTAGTCCATTTGATATTTTTTTTGTAAGTGACTCTTTACAGACCTTTGCAGGACCATCTTTGGATGACTGCTATGGGACGTAGTGTCATGATCAGTGACCCCACACCTGTGCCCACAACTGTAAATTTGACATGTTTATGTTGCAGGGTCTTTGCAAATGTCTTTGCACAATAGTAAACAAGCATGTAAAATATGAACTTGAGGAAAAACAGCAAAAAGGCTTAACCCTTGACTACATTGTATTTGGTTGTTTCAAAGGCAGTTCGTGCCACTGTTCTAGCCTTACCTAGAGGTCTTATTCCAAAAATTATGCTTTATTCACATACGGTTTATAAAATGGTTTCAAGGAAAGGAAAAAAATTCCTAGAAATTAAAAGTACAGAACTGTGCAAACTTAAACTGGTATCAAACATTCATTGGTGATTCACTTGTCATTGAAAAAGAGAGTCTTAGGTTTTGTCAGTTTCCAAATGCTCTGTGTTAGCCTGTTATTCGTTTTTCCTCCTAATGACACATGCAGATCACACACTGAATAAGCTTTAAAGACTTGAGAGGAAATAAGTAGTAAAGATTTAAACTACCATGGCCTTGAGTATTCAGGTCCCTATTAACATACATGTAGAAACATTTAGAATTTAATGTCTGGATTACTCATGAAAACATTTTTGTGATTAAATACCTAATATAATGAAATGGAAGAGATGACAACCTATTGTTAGAGAACATCTGGCATTATCTTTTTATTACTAGTTTTTTTGGTCTGAGAAATCAAGAGTGACCATAAAGGACATTGATGCTTTAATGTTTACTTAATAACTTTCTTTACCAGAGGTTTTCCAATGCCTGTGTGATCTTTTTTGCATACAGTCAGTGTGTGTTTATAGCTGACACTATACACAGTATTTACAGAACATGCAATATGTGCAGTATCCAAGTCTGAAATTGAGATGAAGGGATGACTGTTTTATAATCACTGTACAATTACCTTGCATAGTAAGTAATGGCAGAACCAACTACTAACATGTGATATGCTAGTTATCTATTGTTGCTTGTGTAAAGCAAAAGCACAATGAAAAAGATATAGAAGTGTTTATTTTTATTGCCAAAAGGGTAAAAGTAAGTTCCTTTGCCAATTGAAAGAAATTCAAAAGTGACCAGTGAAAATTACTAAAATGAAGGAAAACTATATTAACATTACTGAAATTGTTTTCCACAAACGTACACCGTTCACCATTAATATTCAGACTTGGCTAACTAAATATACCAACATAAAAACATTATTTTAAACAATACAAGCACTTCTATGCTTTATGAAGTTTGTCAAAATGCCTAAGTGCTATGTTACTTTAATTGTGGTTGGCAAGTGTATAACAAGTGAAATTATTTTAAATACTTAGTAACATGCCCAAATCTTGCATTTGTGTTGATTTGCAACTAGAAAAAAAGTTGTGATTGTGGAATAAGTAATCACTGGTTTTGGTTGCAACAAAAGGAATTGTACTACAAATCAGCACAAACATACATTGGAACCCTCCACGATCAGCAAATTTTACATGATCATAGTTTCTAACCTATAAATGAAATGTTCACTAATACTATGTACAGGTTGTGGTGCAATCTTGCCCTTGCTATAATTCAGCATTTTCCTTTGTTCTGGTGTATGGTAATACATTATGATGAATATAAAGCAAAGAAAAATACCAAATTGTGCCAAGGGTCAAATTGAACCACAACATACTTATTACACAAATACATGACATTCCCTGTGCAGTTTGCTTTGAATACACGAGGTTTGAGACTGCATGCCTTTCATGCCCTCAAAACACTGATACCTTTTATCTACAAGCATTGCTATATTCATATTTATCAGGTTGTAATGTCATATATTTGTACAGCTGTCAGTGTACAAAGACAAATGTAATAACAATAATTGCATTTGACTCACAAATACCTTTGCTGATATTTCTCTTCGGCATTTGATATGTAGTTGTACATATCAGTTATCAGTTAATACCCTGACAGCATTAAATCTGGCATACACATGCACTGAGACAAAGTTTGTCACAAGTGATTTTTCACAAGCCACACTTTTGTCTTTTTTTGTGCTTCAGGTTAAAGCAACATGTGCTGAGTGTGCCAGACTGGGTGGCATTTAATGGTTAACAGCCTTTGCATTTTAATGGACTGATACAACCAACCTTTATCAGTTGATACTAATTTACAGAAACTATAAACTAATTGAAATTTTCTTGAGTTTTGGAAATGAAGTGTTACCATAGCAATAGTCCAAGCTGTCTGAAACACCATTTATTTTTGCTTTAAGTGCTTAAAACAAAGATAAGCTGGTAAACCCTTATTTCTATCATCACATATTTGGAATGTTCAATTTAATTCTACTCATAGTTTCAAAGGCACCTTAAAATGTAAATTTAAAGTGCTGTCACATTGATACCCCTTCTGCAGAACTTTTTTTAAACCTCTGCAGAAAGCTTGAATAACTTAACAGAATAATTTTAAGTAACCTAACAGGAATCACCAAGCTCATTTTGAGTTAACACCTAAAGCTAAAATAAATGGTGTTTTAACAGTTAATATTGTTGCTATGGTAACCTTGTTTGCCAGTGAATTGACATTCCTTTGTAGCCACCAACTGATATAAATGGCTGTGGAAGTATTTAATACATCAAAGCACAAGGGCTCTAAACCATTACATGCCATTTTCAGGACCTTATTAAGAATTCCACATTGATAAACATGTTAAAACCAACAAGCCATGGCTGGTACATGGAAGCCCTTTTTCAAGCACTTCACAACATACCCATCGAAGCAATGAAGGGCTAGCAATAATTGCTTAATAATCTTAACAACCTTACAATTGTTGTAAGTAATTACTAATCCCATTATTAGTAAACTTTTAACAATGTTCAGCATCTGCCTGAAAAACCAAAGTTGTGGAATTCTGAAAAAGGTACTTAAGAGATTATTTTCAATTGACTTTTAACTTAAAGTCCAACTGATACTTCCTTGTTAGCAACATTTGTCAGTTCTCTTGTAACTCATATTATGTTGAGCAATGTGAGCTCTTTTGTCCTATATAGCCTCATTTTAGGGCTTAAGGTTTATTTCTTGTTCATCTTATTTAGATTAATCTGGTGTATACTTTGCTTCCTAATTTTAGCATAAAAATGTGAGTTTTCAAAACTTGATTTGTGGGTAGGCCTAGGGTACATTGTGCCTTTAAGTTACAGCAATATCCAAATGACCAATTTCAATTCTATCAAAAAATAATATGTCAACATGTTAAGTATTACATCATGTGTACACCACTGTAAATTGCAGGAGCCCTGCACCAAATTGTAAGATGTTTGTTGACATACTGGAACCTGTTACTACTTAGACTACTTATACAACAAGCGGTAAGCAAGCAAGGTATTATAGTTATTATAATGGCAATGTGCAAGTTACGTAAAGGATTATTACTAATCAAAATCTATCTACCTTTTTTTGTAGTTTTTCTTTTCTGTTTTATGATTGTAATAGAAATATTTTACATCTTAATATAGTTTTGCTCTAACAGCACATCTACATGTAGCAGTAGCAAATAAAAAGTGGACATCTAGCAGTAGCAAAACAAAAGTGGACAAGACCAGTATTATATATGGCTGGATTCATGGAAAGAATGTTGATGAAAAGTGCATTTCTTTGCAGAAAATTTGCTTTCACCACTCCTAATGGCCTAAAAATCACTCCAAGCAATTAACAAAAGGAATAGGGAAGAACATGAAAAGGAAGATGAAAGTGTAGGAAAATATGACTGTCTACTGTACACTAGGGTGCAATTTCATTAACAGCCTTTTCATAACTCCAGACATATATAAAAACAAAATTATATGTTTCATGAAAAATTCTAAACTAACAGAATTAATAAAATAGAAAATGTGATATTATACTTGTCAACTTTTTGTTGGCACACCAATAAAGTAACTAAGTAGGAACTACACAAGGCATTTGGAGTATTTGCCTTGAATATTATCTAATGTGTATTTTACCCATCTCTGAGCAGGTCATTTGCCTTCTGTGTTGGACAAATTTCTGATAATAATTTTATAATCAAACTACAATAACTACGTTGCAGAAATTAAGATGTGAGGGCAAAGTGGGAGTTTTTGGAGGACAATGGATTGATGCTTTGGTATGCATATAGAAGTAGCTAGATGTCATATTGCATTGACTCTTAAGATTCTACGTGTAGTATCTGTGACAAATATTTACCCGTTATATGACTGTAGTCAATTAAATTACTTTTTGCTGCATCTACCATCCAGATCCTTCCAGTGAGTGTACTTCAAATAACACCTGACAAAAATGAAAACATTAATTTTATACACTTTGCAATTAATTCATACACTTTGCAATTAATTCACACACTTTGCAATAAGCTGTACACTCATTTTAGAACAGTGTGTCACACAAGACAGGGTTCTTACCAGGGTGCAAAGAAAGTCATCTTTACAGCTTGCCCTTTGGACAAGCTTTGGCCAGCATGTACTAGCCTGAAATGCATTTTAACTAACCCCCAAAAACTTTCACAAGCACTAGCAGTATTAATTTATTAATTATGTGTTTTAATTAATTAGCTGCTTTATCAATACTTAGTAACCAGCTTTAATTTAATGAAAGCTTTTGTTAAGAAAAACAAGCTTGAAATTAAACAACTTCCTACTAAACATGATTGTTGTACATTTACTTTTTTTCTCGGAAAATAAGTTGCTCAGGACTTGTAGACGACAATTTTTGTCAATCACTGTTAAGGAGAACAATATTGTCAAGACTGTCTTATTGAAATCAGATTTTACATTGCAGAATGCCAGTCATTTTAGGGTGCTAGAGATGTTAATGTCACAAAATAATACGGCTAAATGATATGTGGTAGTTGTGGCTGCACAATTATAGACAAGAAAATGGGCAAAGAGAAAGGGATTAAAACTGAAGATAATTATTATCTCATATTGTATATGCCTTAACTTGTATTCAGCTGATCATGAAATGTCTTGATTCTTTGATGCACTAGCAGTATGCATAAGCAAGTACTCGCCCACTGAAAGTTTAGTTGAAGCAAATCAAAATGTATAAAATGATCAAGGTAGTGACATCCTTGTGCTATAAATCGAGTGGAGTTAGTTTGAAAACACATTTTACAGTTTCTTCTGAGTTTAACTTCACTTACCAAAATCTAAATGTCATTGTATGTGTCTTTAAGACTGCCCTGAAGACTAAAAACAAAGGAAAATCAATTGAAGTATTTTGTTCTAATTCAAACAGTAGTGTAAACAAAAATATTTTTGAAGTGACTAACCATCCTTTAGGCCTTCTTTCATTGGTATTCTACTTGAGTAACAGCTGAACCAATTATGTTCAAACAAAAATTGGTATTAACTTATACGGCTGTTTACAACATTTAAAAAAAATCAATTCCTAGAACACCAAAGTTAGATAACAAAGCATTACTGAAAGCATTAAGGTGAGCTGTATTTTATTTGGTGATATTTGAGGCTAAAGACATTTTATAACACTAAGACTGATGAGTTAGTGCTTAATGCCTTTGAGAGAATTTTTTGAAAACTTGGTTAAAATGTACATTCTTTCATTGAGACTTACAGTGCAACTGCCCCAACTAATTTAAAGCCACACAACAAAATCTGTGCAAATCGACAAATGAAATCCTTGGCCAATTTGCTAAGAATTTGCTTGGTTGGAGTAGCTGCACAATACTGGTACTTTTGGTGGCTTAAAGAAGAAGGTCACTCCAAAAAAAATTTTTTTTCAACGCTAATAAAAACCTCGCACTAAGTTTAGCCACTCACCAAGTTCCAGCCTCTAAAGTGCGGGTTTTCCTTGTAAAATTCGTCTCCAAAGAAGCCCAAAATTAGGCAATGTTGTCGCCATTTTGAGCAGTACTCAGCAGCCAGGCCGTGTTTAAGTGACGTCATTCGATTCAAGAGATTTTGTCCAAATGGCTTCCGACAAGCTTTTTAACTACCACTCAGTTCTGGCTGCCCTTGAGCCATATTATTTGAGCCAAACATGCTCCAAACCTCAAAAATGATAGCAATGAAGATAGTGAAGTGAATAACTGCTTGGAAAATATACATTTTGCTGACCTTGTCAAGGATGTAAAGTCAGTTGCAGGTTTTTCTCCTTCCCGCCAATTTCAAGTTGGACGGAATGATGTCACAAACACAACTGGCTGCCAAGTACATTTCAAAATGGCAGCCTCGGAAGTTGCTTCTTTCGAAACGAATTTCATTAAGATAGCAGGCACTTCAGAGGCCGAAAATTTGGTGAGTGGATCAGAAAAGCTGAATGTTTACTTCCTATAGGGAAAGACAAAAAAGTAAGCTTTCTGGAGTGACCTTCTCCTTTAAGAAAAATGTATTTTGTTCCAAAGCCACATTTAGCATTCTATGATGTATTATTATGGATAGAATTTACCCAGATTGGTATTAACATCTTGTGAATGGTCTGTCCATATTCCATGGTCATTCTTAAATGGTCTTGAGAAACTTCTCCTGGCTCACACAGCGATTCTATTCTCACCTGGAGTGTGGCCCCAGGAATTCTGTGGTGGCACAGTGATTTAATCCGATGCAAGGGGATCTGTTTTAAGTGAGGTTAAGGTTAATGAAATATTGCAAGGTTTTCAACCAATCAGAGGGTCAGTTGTCAACAACCCAAAACGAGTCCAGACCTATCAGGCTTAATAAAGATTTATCAAATACTTAAGGCCAAAGTTATCAATTATTAAATTTTGGTGCAAACTCTTGTGGACTCTTAATAACTGGGGTTTTCACTGTACATGCAACGGTCAATGTTTTGGTGTAGAAACCACTGGTAAGAGACATTGATGATGACTAGTCGTCAACAAATGTTTCTCAGACTAGTAGCAAGTGCTACATACCCATAACTCTTTGTTGGTAATAGCTAAAGCAGTTTTCCAGTTAAAAAGAATTGTTTAGTTGTAAATGACTAATTTTTTTACGGCGTTTTGGCAATAATTTATTACTAGTTTTCTACACAGGCTTTTCAGTTATTGACAACTTTTTGTTGTAGTTGTTGACAACAAACTTTCTACATGTAGTAAGCAGAGAAGACAAAATGGCATTAATATTTAAACCATGTAATTTTCAAATGGTTTTGCATAAGTGGACCTTCTGCTAATTTGACCCCCTCAGTTGCTTTGCACTTTTGTGGTCAACAATCACAAAGCAGGAGCAACTGCTGAGGAAAGTCATCTAGTTATGAGGTTGCTGTTAACCCATTATCTCAAATTCGAAGTTTAACTTTCAATTAGGATGCCATCTGCATTTCCAAAATAATCGATAACTGTAACATTATTACTTTAAAGGATCTTGCTGCTATTGATTACCTACAGAGTATTCTGTAACAACAAAATAATATATTATTATTGTTTGCTTACTTCATGTGTAGCTTGTTCATTTCTTATTCTGAACTTTGGGTCTATTTGTTTCACCAACTCAAATTTCACAGTTATGCCATCTTTAAGGCATAGACTGTGAAAGTATTTATTTTGTTGCTGTGATGAATGTTCATCGCCAAATGAAACAAGCTTAATTCCCTGGTTTTCCATTTGTTTGATCCACAATGGTATTCTCGTCTAGAAATGAGAGGGAAGAAAGATAGGTATTTGTTTGAAGTACTCGCAAAGTGTTTTTGTAATTTATTTAAACTTGATATTAAAACTATCAGGATACTGTCTTAAATTAAGGAAAAAGATGGTAGGTGCTTTTCACTGGACTAGAAATTGTGAAACTTTTAAAGCAGAGATGAATGGTACAGAAATTTCCTGTGAAAAATCCTAGAAAATGAATTTTGTAAACGTGTCATTTAACCGTAAATTCTGAGAGCAAAATCAAATAGAAAGGAAATTTCTGGCAACAACTTTTCAAAAATTTGGGTATTTCTTGTGAGGTTATCCTCCTTTCCAGAAATTCCAGAAAATTGGTTCATTCACCACTGGAAATTTCTGGAAATTGAAACCAGAATTTTTGGTTTAATGACAAGTGTCTGATATTTATATATTTTACCATAACTTTTGCCTTTAATCCTGCTTTTTAGTTTCCACAATTTAGACTAGCGTCAGACTAGTGTACTCAGACTTTGCTAGATGTTTGGATCATAAGTGGCAAAATGACTATTAACGATGTACTCGCTAATAACTGTGGTTTTGCATTTACTGTTACTGTCTAGTGAGTTTACTAAACCCATAAAGAAGGTCTTCAAGATATAGCACAGACAAGTACATGCTTTTGTTGAGGTAGGTAAAACTACAGTGTATATATACAAACTTTACATGCTACATACAGTGTGTATATACATAGTTTATCCTTAAAATGAACAGCCGAAGCGTTTAGAACCAAGCCATCAGTTAACACTAATCAAGCTTTAAAGTTTGAGCAACATTCATACATGTTAGGCAGGTTTGTTAATGATTTATTTAAAATTATGTTGACTTTACCTGCTCCAGATTTTCTGTAAAATGTATTGAAATCTGCTGTTCATTTGTTTCTGCATAATTTTGATTTAAGATGAACAGAGTAAGGAGGCAAGGTGCACATGGTATCTGCACTGATGTCTCTGTGTCGCCTGCAAAACACAGAAGCAGTAGTGACTTCTTTGGTATAGTTTTAAAAGAAAAAACGGAAATTGAAAGACTTGCTAGTTAATTTTAGCCGTAAGGAAGTATTAATTTTAGAAAACGCGTGCCCAGTAATGAATATCCATTATGCCTTGTTTTAGTGAAACCTGGTCACATTATTAGATCTGCTTGTAGTAAATGGAGCCGCAGCTAAGCCACTTTTTATTAAGACTGTTTGTTGTTTTGCCGCTTTTTTCGGAGAGCTATACAAATCTGAAATGTAACTGTAGTCTATAGATGCTTCTCTATATTTGAAGGCAGCATCTCAGTAATGTCTACATCTGTGAACCTCTACAAAGTCGCCAAAGACAGTTGAAGTTTTTACATTCTTCATCACTACAGCGACAATACCCTTTCATCGTTACGTTCCTCTTGGACGACTGTTCTGTAGCCGCTTATGAGAGCAATATTAACGTTTCAAGCTAGTCTGAACACTTATTAGGGTGGAGAGTTATTCTTGGTTAAAAGTTGAATGCTGAGAGATACAATAGAGTTACGACAGTCAAATCCCTGCCTACGACAAAGAAACTGATGGCATCTTTGAATATGCTGTGCACAACATGAAAAGGTCTTTAACCTGCTTTTCCAAAAAAAAGCCTGAGATAAATCTTGGAAGAAGACTGGAAATACATTGCTAGTTATCACTGTTAGCTTATTTCGCCTAATAAGAGCACTCGCCGTTTCACTGATTAATTGCATTTTTTAAGTTTGGATAACTACTGGTACACTTCTTGTTTTTGCAATGTTAAAACGAAAGTAGAACTATAGCCTGTGTTTGTGAACTGAACACTTCCTGTTTCAAGTTTAGCTTCAACTTTTTCTCTTCAATTGACAGATTAGGTATTTATTTAAATGAACGTTTTTGGCACAAAAAATGGCCAACTTTCGAGCTGGAGGAAACTGTTATATTATAACGAAAGTGCATTGTATCGCATGGTATCGAACTAGTACTCATAGTAGGTACCTATCCTTGAAAAGAATACTAAACGATAGAAAATGAACAGGATACTTACCTTCTATGGGAATCTTGCTTCCGTCTACTCCCAAAGCAAGCAGAGTGCGTTGATATACAGGTTCACAACTTGTTGCTGATTGATCAGCTGGAGAAGGTTCAGGAGTTTGAGGAACTACGGCCATTCCAGTCGCAAGTGTCCGAAAAAGAGCCGATTCGGTTCCACTAGTGAACGTTGTTGGGCCGGATTCCTCAGTTACCAAATTGATCACCTTGCTACAAATGGGACACTTAACACCATTCACATAGTCCACATCAGTGCCCTTGGTGCAGTTACAGGTCTCCCAATTGATCCCGTCGTGGAACTGTGATGGCTGTAGGATAGATGGGGCTTCTTGAGGTTTGCTGCCATCTTCAACAAGTGTGTGGGATGGCTGGTGTTCTGTTTCTCCCCCTACCGCGAATAGTTCTCGTTGTGAGCTTGTGTCTCCGCTATCAGAGACTCCACTTGCGTCGTTTGGAACTCCATCTCCCATCTAAAACAGAATGAAACTATTTTTAAGCACTTTGTCTTTCGGTTCACGCCGGTTTCGCTATACCTGTCGAGTCTGCGACGTTCGAGTTCGATATATGTTCGCTACCTACAGGCTAACTGAGATTTGCTTGGGAGTGAATGGAAAAACGAGGAATAATCTATATGTACGTGAAGTCTTAGGCTGATATATTTTTATATATTTTTGTTTCGCGAAATTGTAGTTTTATCGATAGTAGCGAACGCGAATTAAATAGGAAGCGAACTAGAAGTTGTGGGTAGCGAACATGTAGCACCTCGAACGTAGCGAACCCGATAGGTACCGAAACCGGCTGTTACCTCACAAGGTGATATATTAGCAGAAAATTCGACAAGTGGTTAGAAATAAAGATCGTTATGATACGGAAGATATTGCACAAATGGAAACCCGACGTTTGCATCTAAGTAGCCCCTTGCATTCCGACATAAGCAGTACGTATATAGTCGAAAGTGAAAGTGGTATACTTCCGGGCCTTCTTGGTCGCCCTTCTTGTTTCGCGATATATATGCTGACTTTGTAAACTTCTTAAGCGCAGTGGAAGACAAACTTAATTGAAAAGAACACCTTCAATTACCGTATTATCATGTCCTGTATCGTCCGTATCCATTTTGCTTTCTTTCTGTTGAACTGATCTCTCTGATTCTTTCCTCGAAGTGTTTTTTACTGTAGACGTCATTGGCTTTTATCAACAAGATCGTTGGGTATTGTTTTTCTTAAATCTTGATTGGTCCACAGGTATGAGGGGAAAGCCCCTTGAAAACGAAAGCGGTTGATCTCACAGCCCAGTCGGGCTGGATTTTTTCAGAAGATATAACGTTAAAGGTGCAACGGTTTTAATGCTTCTTTCGTGAAATTCTCACGTTCATATCATTGATTTCCTTGGAGCAGCAGTGTTTGGATAGTAACGGATAGTAACGGCAAGACTTATTGGCGTGACCTGAAGTGTGTCACTACCGTCCATATTCAGTGATATACCCTCTTTGCACCGTCGAAGGAAAAGAAATGAGGATTTATCAAATAGACAACTGTATTTTCATCTGTTTCTTGGTAAGTAGTTTGTCGTTTAATTTCTGAGGGGAACTGAGTGAAACTGAGGATGTGCCTTACTAAAAGATCATTTAAAACTGGAGGTTCGATTATTTGAATGTGAAAATTATTTTAGGTCTTCCTAACGATCTCATTTGCGACGTTAAACCCTGGTAGCTGAATATTTCAGTCTAAACTGCTTCTACTTTTTTAAAATAATATCTTACACACTTGAGCCTTTTAGTCACAAGCTGTAACATGTTTTATAGCTTGATTGAAATGATTTTATTTCACAGGTTGATCAAGCGATTGCTGCTCTGGTTTGCCAAGAGGCCCAAATTACCGTGAAATTACCAGATGATAATATCACCTGTGTGAGTTGCCCAAAATGCCCTCCAGGATCAGGTATTACAGCCCTTTGCGGTAGTACAGTGCCATACAATGCCTCCATCGAGTGTAAAGTTTGCATGCCTGAGCATTATTCTGATTCATTCTCCTCAGAGAGTTGCAAGCCTTGTTCTGCATGCATGCCAGATGAAGTCATTGTAGCAAAATGCAC
>Ga0126338_10001450_pt1 | contig 15371 bp, 9 predicted proteins | sample OrbCmetagenome_2_FD_92529 | JGI IMG/M metagenome (GOLD analysis project Ga0126338, IMG submission 92529) | Coral microbial communities from Petempiche,Puerto Morelos, Mexico - Orbicella C C metagenome | ecosystem: Host-associated > Invertebrates > Cnidaria > Coral | place: Petempiche,Puerto...
CCAGAAATGAGTTGAGAAAGGACTTTGCTCGATAAAGTAAAAGCTGGAATGGACTGTGACTGGAGACTGGAATGCCCGGGGGTGGGGACACTTCTCAAAGTTTTTGATTTTCTTTCTGTTTTGCGCTCGCCTAGCTCGCGTGCTTTAAAAGCCAGGGGACAACACCTATTGCTAAGCAACCAATTAGAGCGTGATCCCGGATATTGAAAACGTCACTTTTTTTTCTGCGTGAATAGTAAATGACTGCACACGGGCTACGTGAAAGCTCCCCCGAACAGGGGTGGGGGAGGGAGAAGAATTTGAATGAGAAAATAGCTGAACAGAGACAAATGAGCAGCTCGCAGCTTGGTTTATTAATTTTAGTTCGCATAGCCTTTACTTTTGCGTTTCATTTCTCTGAACGCATTATAATTTATTTAAAAAACGGTTTTGCTCAGGCCAGCGAAGAACCACAAGCCTGCGTTTGCAACTGCCGAGTGATCATGCCCGAATATAACATTTTTTTCTTCTCGATCTCGCTTTAAGTTTAGCAGAAAAGAGACTAGTGATGTAGCTTAAATTTAGATTAAATTAGTTGACAAAAAACTCTATTTTTGACAATCAGAGCGTTTCTTTCTCCTTTTCGTCCATTCAATTGAAGCAATCCGTTTCGTGGGTGCAGGGGCTGGTTCTTTGGTGATGGTTCTTAGGCTACATTCGCTTTTTTAAAAACCTGTTCGAACATTTTTTGACTGTCGTTATGAACCAGTTTGCGAGTTTTGCGCTCTGTTTGCTTTTGGAGAAATCGGAAGAAATAACAAACCAATGAGACATAGAAACACGGCTCCACTGACTGCCACGAAGATCACTGCTGGGCCTACTTCGGAGAGTGAGTCCTCCATGTTAGCAGCTGTAAAATATAAACAATAAGAAGGTAAATATGCAATTTCAATGTTTGTAGAATTTTAGTTATAGGTAAGCGCGCTGATTGGATGGTGCCTGGTTTGCATGACACTGTTCTTTTCATAATCAGTTCACCTATTTCCGCAGAAAATTTATGTTGTTCAAAATGAACTGATATTGCTAAACCGCTCAGTGTTAACTTATCTTCATACAAGTATAGCTCATAATTAGGGTAAATTCGGAGGAAACTTTAAAGAGTTGGTCGCAAATAGGGGCGAAATTTAAGGAAACTCTTTAGTATAACAGAACAAAAGACAGGGTTCATTTGACGTCCTGCCGAACGATGTGAGGGAACTTGGACGAAACCAGCTCCACTGATTACATTCTCAGAGTCCAAAACTAAGTAAGAAATTTGCATAAATTGAAGTTTTCTATGAAATCGTTGACTTTTTGGTGCTTGAAATGTGCTCTAAACCTATATTTTGCTCAAAAGTTGTTCTGAAAGGCAAAAATCGCTCGAGGTTGCTGGAACTGAAAAATGTTGCTCCAAACGCCAATAGTTGCTCAAAAGTTGCCAAGCACAATGAGGACAGGCCTGTTTGCCGTCATACATAAACTATTAGGGAGCTTAAGAAACCACGACGGCGACGCCGAGGACAACGCCTATTAAAAAGTGATTTATATTTATATTTTACCTACGAATCTCGCGGTACTCTAAAGTGATTTACTTTGTTTATCACTGTCAAAATTATCGCGAAATTGCATCTAGGACACATTGATAAATTCGAAATAAAAGTTTAAAAATTAGCCATCATGGTTCACGTTCTTCAAACAACGCAGAATTTGGTCATTTCACATTGTTCTTTTGCAGAAGAAGGCAAAGAAATATACCAAGAATTATAACGCACGTGCACAGCCATTGTACTGCTCATTAAATATTTTGTCCAGTGAGTTCCCGTATATTTGCTCTAGATTTGTGCGTGGCCGCTGGAAATGACAAAAAGTCTATTTTATTAGCATCACGTGCATGAATTGTGAGTACATGGTTGTGGCTGAAACTGTACGCTTTACGGGCCTAGGATGCTTCATTTGTAATTTGCTGCGATACCGTCTGCACGCATTGCATGCCTACAATACAGCTGTTAGCTGCTCTCGCGCGAAATCTGGGGGCTAGAAGCGCGCTTCTCGGCCCCAGTTTTCGCGCAGTCATTCATTCTCGCACAGTGTATATTATACTATGTTGCTAAAGCAGGTTGAACCGATTCGGGAACAAGACCAAATAACGTTTACCACCCTACCTCTGTTAGGTTTCTTCTGGTGTGCCTGATCATGCATATGTGTAGCGTTCATCATTGCCGTGCCATTATCAATTTTAGCAGAATTTGTGCTTTCCATTTCACTCGAATGAGGGCTGTGTTTTGTATAATTTTCTGGTATAATGATGTTCTCCTGCTTAGGATGAATGTCATTTTCTGCCATCTTGCTGACTGGATGGCCTGGGATGTTTTGCCTTGGAAAATTCGACTGCTGTTCTAAATTTGCTTCGTCAATGACAACTTTGTTCGTTAACAGCTTTTGTACTGGTGCGGCAGTGGGCTTGAGTAGTGAGATACAGTGTCCCACTGGATTCCTACGGGACATACTTGTTAAGCTGCATTTTAATCCTTTTGCGCACCGGCCAATGATGTAGCCAGTACCACCACACGTCTGACCTAAAAAGGAGAAAATATAACGAATCAATAACCTCTTCTACGCGTTGAATTAGTTGGGGCATGCTGCGAAAAAACGGCGGAGCGAAATAAAGGAGAGAGAGTTCTCTGCTGCTTTGCTTGACTTTCCGCGCGGCGTTTTTCCCTATTTTTCCGTGTGCCATTTTTCGCGCTGCGCCCCAACTAACTAAACGCCTAAAAGAGGCAAACGAATCAGAAAAGTAGCCACAAATTCAGTACACATGCAGTCCAGAAATAAAGTAGAGTCACAATATATTTGCCAGGAGTCCGGTTCTTTTCGAAAAGCTGAGATCGCGACTTCCGAAAGAGATCTTGCTAAGCAACAAGCAATACAACACAGTATGATCCCTATGGAGACAATCAAATATGATGGCTTTCGGCATAGGTGTGCGAGAATTTAATTTTTTTGGTTTAGAACATAAACTGATTGGGTCCTGATCGAAAACGCTAGAGCTTCGAATACTCGTTAATTAAACTCCTGACTAAGGAACATTATCTGTTCCCCGATTGAGTAAGTTGCTGATTATCAGTGAATCCTCGTACGTTGACACAGCTAGTCTTGCCTTGAACTGCTGATCAAACACAAATCCAACAAGACTGACGAATCGTTAGATCTCGCGATGAAAACTGAATGTTACTTACCATTAACTCGTAGACACTTAGTACAGCAGTTGCACAGGTCCATGATGGAACCAAGTAAACAGTCTGTCTCATTCTTACAGTCATCTATTGCACATGGCTTGCATCCCAGAATTCCACCACTCGAGATTACCGCCTCGCACGTCAGGAAAGAGCCCACTAGAATCAGAATACGACCCCATACCAGGGCCCAGCTTATTTTCTGGAGTATAAAGAAAGTGTGAAGTTCTGTCAGACAATGTCATCTAATGAATGAATCACTTTATTCTCGTTTCTCAGTTGAAAGCGGTGTATGGAGAATGCAGAGAGAAATTTTCCAGTTGACCATGGTTCGTAGGCTACAAACGAATACAAACACACCTAGTCTCTCCACAGACCCTCTATTTTGTTTTGCGTTCGTCGCCGGAAATCGCAAGCAAAATATTAACCGTGGGAACGAGTCAAAGCGCAAGAGGGTGGGTTTAATTTTTTTTGCCCGCTTCGATCGAGGTCGCACTCGCTAGCTCGAAGAAAAATTAATCGGAAAAAAAAAAAAAACTTGCAACACCCGGCCGGAAACCAGACTATCGCCATTTTTTTCTCTCCCGTGTAAGGAGCATTGCCGTAGAATTTTTTGATGACTCTTGTCCCTTTTCGCCATTTCCCTCCCGGTTCCCTACGTAGCCATTAGCGGAAAAACTGCCTTTTAGCGATTTTGCAAGGGTAATTCCACTTGTATCGTAGTTACAGCCCGCCGTGTCTAAGATATTTTAAAAGTCAATTAATTAAACGTTACGGGTGGATTTCAAAGAAAAGTAAACAACAGTAAATAAAGACCACTGAAGGGTTAAACAAGACATTCTTCCTACCAAACGTTACGAACCCTAATCATTCTTTATCTCAGTTGGGGCTGAAATTACACTCGATTGAACTAATTGTTGGTTAGTTCAAAGTTTGTGTTAGCGCTTATGAAAATTTCTTATCGTTTACCTGATATGGTCTTACGAGCGGTACGACAGCAAACACAGAGAGCTAAAACTCTAAAACGCTCACTTTTAAAAGTCGCAATCGAGATATAAAGCAAGTAAATTCCACTGACGTTATAAAAGAAAATCAGATTTTGTTTTATTCTTACCTTAAACTCCACCGTTGGAATGTTGTCTCCCACACACCATAAACTGATTGCTGGTTACAAAAGTTCTTTAGTTATTTTCCACGCTGTATTGTATTTAGTTCCCAGCCTGACATCCCTTAAGTAACAGTAAGCTACGAAACGTTTATCCGGGCAAACTGCAACAAGCAATCCACAGATCGGTTATGCTACTAGAAGACCATTTGATGATCTCTCTTGATAAGGTGTGATATTTTCCTGCCCAAGATTCTGGAGTGACCGCCGACAGGTTATTATGGAGAAAGACAATACATACTCAATAGGCGTGACAGTTTGTCAAGCTTAAAAGTTTTTTTGACGGGTGCCTTGGAGATGAGATCATTGGAGAAGGTAACAACAAGCGATCGACCTAGATAGAGGTAGCATGAGACACTGTTATTTAATTTAACAAATAGATTCCATGTTGCCGTGCGTCTGTTCAGTAATAGATCATAGATGACGCCAAAATATTGCAAGAACAAACAAGCGTTACACGAGCCGTTAGGCGACTGTGTCACTTATTTTCTTATTACATTTTCTGTGATCAGTTACTGAAAAGACGCACAGCAACATGGAATCTATCTGTTTTGTTTAACAAAGAAACAAAAAATGTCAACGACGTGTAAGAGGGACTACCCGTGCCTTTAGTCTTCTGGCACGCTCGTTCGTCCCCTTTAAATCATATTTCAGACAGGTAGAAATCGAGCTTAAAAACGGAAATAAGAGCGTTTCTTTTATTATTATTATTATTATTATTATTATTATCATTATTGTTATTAATATTATCATTATTATTATTATTATTATTATTATTATTATTATTATTATTATTATTATCGTTGTTATTTCTTCGGGTGCACCCTAAAAGATACTTTGATAGCTAAAAATAGTGGCGTTTCGTGATCAACACCCTAGATGAGACCCGAATCCTTTTATTGGGGAGTCCCCCATGGGAGGCCGCGATGCGTGAGGGTGTCCTTGAGAATTTCACACTCATCGGTGAAAGCTTTCCATGTTGACTATGGTCGATACATTTTTTGCATAACATGGTTTTTACAGGCCGGTGTTGTAGCGCTGATAGACGTGGCTGTCATAATGACCCTTTGTGTCACCAAGATATTTTCACTTTTGTCTAGAACATGATTTTCGTGATGTTCGAAAAGTCGCACAACTGTTATTTCAAATAATTCACAAACTCATTTTATTTCAGACTCATTTTTTTTTTACTTTGGAAAAGGAGACCTCATACAGCTCACAAAAATTATAAAATAATTAAATGATTTTTCTACAACTGACTAACTTGCTTTTGTTTGGCTGTTAACTGACTAGAGCTCCGGGGGGACTCCCATATAACAAGGACCGGGGGGGGGGCCGAAATACGAAAAACCACAAAAAACCGCTCTTTATATGTGGCCAAAAAATATGTGGAAACGCATTCCTCATCTAATGCAGCAGTAGGAGACCCGAAGGAAAGGTGTGTTCTACAATTATTTACACAAGTTGATCAAATCGAAACATAATCCTAAAAAATAAAGTGGGCGAACACTACGACCGACCGACCTAGAATGACTTAAATCTGCCGCCAAAACCTTAAATGGTCCCTAAGCATCCCGTGATGCACCGCGACTCCCTCCAACGTGCCGTCAGAATAACAACTCCCGACAAATTCGTCCCTCAGTCGTCAGAAATCACAATTTTTAAACCCCGGAAAGGCACGACGAACACCCCCGCCCTTTTTATCTGGGAGACTCCTCCCCCGGGCTAGAGCTATCCCCATTGACACCCTGTTCTTGTGCTAGTGCTGTGGTGGGCTCGACTTGAAAAATACATCGTCGAATAGGATCCCTGCGGTACGGACCGGTCATGTTGCATCTTAATCCTTCCGCACAACGACCAAGCCTATAAGATTGACCGCCACTCATCTCACCTAACAAAGAGCAATTAAAAAAAAAAAAGTAATAATAATAATAATAATAACAATAATAATAACAATAATAATAATAACAATAATAATAATAATAAAAATAATAAAAAGAAAAATAATAATAATAATAATAATAATAATAATAATAATAATAACAATAATAAAAAACTAGCCAAAATCATTCAAGTCCAGCGCTCTGTCCAGAAATCACACAACGTCTGGTAGGCCGATTCGTTTTTACCAGGTGAAGACTCCATGTCTTCACCAAAATACTAAGCTTGCCGATTTAAATAGATAAAGACCACTGACGGGTTAAACAAGATATTAGGGAGCTTAAGCAAACCACGACGACGGCAAAGAAAACGTCACCAAACAAATTAAGCTTGAGTCAATCTTATTCGCAGATAACAACCGCGTTCCCAGGAAACCCTGGGAACGAGGTTGGGTAGATGACACGTATTTGTTTATTTCCCATACGAATCCTGATTTCTTGATCAACACTTTAAACTGTGAAATGAAATAATAAATACAACGCAGAGAGGTAAAACTCTAAACCGTTACATGTAATTTTTAGCAGGTAAATTCCACTGACATTGTCATAGAAAATTTGATCTTGGTTTGATCATATCTTACCTTTAACTCCACAATACTGAAATGTTGTCTCCCACACACCATAAACTGATTGCTGGTTACAAAAGTTCTTTAAGATTATGTTCCACGCTGTATTTGACATCCCAATTTGACATCGGTTCAGTGGCCGAAGTAACAGTAAGCTGAGAAACGTTTGTCGTAAAGTGCAACAAGCAATTCACAGATGTTAGACTCTTGATTAGGTGTGATATTTCTCTTGATTAGGTGTGATATTCTCCCAGCCAAAGATTCTGGAGCTGAGTGACCACCGACAGGTGTCAAGGGGCGTGGCAGTTCTTCAGCTTGAAAGTTTTTTGGTTCTGGACAGGTACCTTGGGGTTGAAGAAGGGTGAACTATCAGCAATCTTAGAGGCAGCATGGAACACTGCTATTTTAAAGTAGCGGAATTCTTTGCTTTTTGCGATGGTGGCAGATTTTTGTCTATGCCCGTAAACACCGGCCTAACAGATTCAGTAGGGAGCTTAAGAAAACCACGACGGCAACGGCAACGGGAATACACTGGACAAAAGATTTAATGAGCAGTACAATGGCTGTGCAAGTGCGTTATAATTCTTGGTACATTTCTTTGCCGTCCTGAGCAAAACAGCAACGTGAAATGACCAAATTCTGCGTTGTCCAAAGAACGTGAACCACAACGGCTAACTTTTTAAATTTTTTTTTCAAATTTATCTCTAGCTGTGTTCCAGGTTTAGTTTCGTGATAGTTTTGAAAGTGATAAGCAATGTAAATGACTTTAGGATATCGCGAGATTCGTAGGTAAAATGAAAATTCACTTTTTAATCGACATTTTCCTCGGCGTCGTCGTCATGGTTTCTTAAACTCTCGAGTGATTGAGCTTGCCAGGGCCCTGCCTTTTTCGCGAAAAAGTGTTTCATTCACGAAAGAACGTGCGTTATCTTGAGCTAGCGCATGCTCAGATATGCATGAATTATCTGAATTACTACTTATTTGCATATCTATCAGTTTTTCGCAATCAACTTCGTTTCTAGTAACGATTACCGTAGATTTTGAGTCGTAGTTTAGTTTTGTTGTAACTCTCTTGAGCCACCGGGTAAGTGTTAGCCATTAGGCATCGAACTTTGCTTGTTTTTCTCTCGTTTAGTTTGGGTTTTTGTTCACGTCTTTGTTAAAATTTCTTTGTTTCGAAGTAATTACTGACGAATGGAAGTAAATTGTTGTACTAAAGCGTTGACTAAGGCGTTGATAACGGTGAATTGTACAGCGAGCGAAACAAAAAGTGAAACATAAGGGCCAAAAAACAAAAACAAAAAAAAATAATAGAAATTCTCACCTATATTTTCAAAGAACCTTTCACCTTGATGCAAGTCTGACGCCAGCACTATTATTCAGGTAGCGGCAAACAGCTGTACATTGTCGTAAACGAAAGAAATTAATATGTTTATTGTTCTCTTTGTAATCGTAGAAACTAAGATCGACTTCTTAAAAATATTGAAAACCAATCACTTTAAAGAGGGAAGAGGAACGGGCATTAAAATATCTTACCTATTTCAGCTTCTGTCAGTGTTATAATTGATTAGTTACTTATCCGGCTTAAACTTAAAACTTAGTTGTTACTTCTAGTTTCAACGGTCACTTATGGAGATGTATGTCGAAACATACGAAACGTCAAGTCAGAAAGATATAGTTTTCGTTTTTCAACAAGGCGTTTTATTGTCATGTTTATCACCGCAGTTTTCCTGTTATTTCTTGTTAAGCTACGATAGCCAAAGAAAAAGAGTATTTACGATATCTTATCTCCCTTATATTTAGTCGTGGATACGCGAAGCGTAGAAGCAACTATTGTTATGGGGCAAAATATGCAAACGTGTCACTTACTCAGATGTAAACTTTTGGCCGATAACAAGGAAAGCCTGGGTACGAGTTTCTCAAAGGCCTTCAAAGTTGAGAGCGGCCATTTTGGTTCACTTGCAACCTCGTCCCTAGGGCCTTCTTCTCGACGATTTTACATTCCTCTTTCTGGCCCCCAGGATTTCGGGCGGCCATGTTCATGTTTTCTCGATTTTCTTTCGCGTCACGCACGACGGACTGGACTACTGGTAGTCTGACATTTTGCATTACCAACGAGTGAGTTCTTGAAAAGCGCGGCACGTGACCAACTGTTGCAAAAGGCTTACTGAGCCACACCTCTTGATTGAACCACTTGCGGTAAGTTCTCGAAGGAAGAAGAGAGAGGACCCTGGAAACGTGGTTGAACCTTGCCTAGTTCCAGTCTCTTCATAAGGGAACCGGTCGTTTAGCCTAAGCGCAAGCCCCTACCATTAGCTCCCTGATAAAACTTGTCTTTTAACCCACAAAATTATTTTTCTGTCGCTCGCCCAGCCATAAACGTTTGAAAGCCCATTTTAGCAATACAACATGGTAACTTTTATCAGGCAAAAAGAAAAGTAATTGCCACAATCGTGACGGTATCTGGTCGTTTAGCCCTTAATCGTTAGGCCCCTACCCAGAAGTTGATTAGCCCCCAACCAGAAGTCCAAAACACTGTCCGGCTAGATTAAAAATATCACACAAACAGCGGTGATAACCATTTTAAAAACATGCTATTTATCGTCCTCAAAGCGTGAATGGGGGCCAACCACTTCTGATCACTTCTGGTTAGGGACTAACTGGCAAGGGACTAATCGACAAGGGGTAAACGACTTACAGACCATAGCCTGCGTTGGGAACGAGGTTGCGTCGTAGTCTGACAAGAAAACAGACATACAGACTCGTTCCCAGGGTCCTCTCTCTTCATCCCTCGATAATAATAGCTATTTGGTGACTAGCCGCGGACTTGTTTCGGCTGTAGTTTTTCTCCGAAGACTTCTGGTAACAGACAGACTCGGGGCTCGACTTGGGGCTGAAACACTGACATTCCTTCATAGTGGTGACGTCACCATATCTATTGCAAGGTCAGGAGCTTCCTTAAGGCTGTACAGGAATGACGGTTTAGACCTTTTGACCCTTATAATCAACCGCCAGTATTAACAGCACGTTTTCCCGGGCAGAGGGTTAAATCCCTTCCCCTCCCTACTCGGGTGAAAATGTCAGGATATCATGTGATCTTCTAAGCAGGAGTATTTTCAGTCATGGCCGGACCATTTCCGGAAAACACAAGGAACGAGAAGTTGAGGATTGAGTATAAAGTCTTTTCCTTTATTATTCTTTTGTACAAACCTTAACGACGCGGTCCAAAGACGGACTAGCAAACATACGAACAGGCTTGAGAGCGCGCGCGCGGTGCATGTAATCTACATGTTGTAGTATTTCATAAAATATATACTCTTATCGAACATCTTCGCACTTCTGTACACGGTTTCATGAAAAACTGGGCTTGGCTTGAAATTGTTAAGAAATTTACACGTGAAACTCTACCCAGCCCAGAGAAAAACACTCGAACTACTTCGTCGTACGAAGCAGGCAAAACAAACGGCTAACAATATTCCATGATCCCATTCAGTAACATGTGATCGCCCGCCACGATCATTTTAGTGTATCGCATTAATTACAAATTTATATAGTGAAAGCGATGACTGAACGAGAACTAGATATTGCTGTTATTACGATCGGTGATGTATCATAAAATACAGAACCACTAACTACGGTTTAAAATTGATGGCCTTAGTCTTTGGTTGAGTTCGAACTCGATTCGAACGTCGCATAGTGTGTTTTGCGTCCCGACATTTCTGGCAGATGAAGACGTCCGGAACGTTCGATTTCCTGATCTTGGCGCAGGATAAGTGAATCCATGTTAGACACTCGGAACATTCGATCATGGGTCGTCCTGAGAAAGAAAGCAGACGAATAACATTAATAAGAAGTCGATTTAGCAGCGGCAATAAGTTTATAATGGACAGAAATTTGCATTGAAAGAACCGACACGACGTTTCACGAACGCAACAAGCTCTTCCAACGACGTCATCGTCTGTGGCTAAAGGATTATAAACTCGACTAAAATATCTTGTGTTTTGCAAAGAGAAATAAAAACACCCTTGACTAGACGGAGAGACGAACCAAGAAATAACTACTGGAAATATTCAAGAGGCATTGGTTTTGAGCGAGGGTCGCGAATCGACCACCACCGAAGAAAATGACCGCCCGTCATCAAAAGCCGTATAAATGGAAATAAAACCAAACAAAGATTCTCGATTGATCAAGTAACAACGCATTCGAGACGGAAAGCAATAGTTGTGTATAAGCGATGTAGGCCACCTTGAGGTGTAAAAATCACCAAACAGAAGGCATTTTCTAAACTACGATCATTGCTGCGCTGGCTTAGCCGGAAGATTTTCACAGGGTACAAGAACAAAACGCGAGGGACTATGACATTGTATTTTTCATGGAAAGAGACTTTTTGTTGGGATTTTCACATGGAAAATCTGCTTTATCGTCTAACAGATCCAAAGAGAACTCGGGAAATTGAAACCCGACAACCATCAACAGGTAATCTCCAAGTTTCACATACAAGTACAGAAATTGTCGTCTTGTTCGTTTTGTAAACAATTAAGATTTTTGTCGTCCACCACTCGTTCACATTTTGCAGTAATCACACTTTGATTAGCCTCGTAAATTTAAGATATTAAGTTATCCAGAAGCCCAAACAACCGACAAACGAGTGTAAAGCTATACGTTGAGTGGTTGTATGAAAAACATCTCTGAACATACAACATAAATGAATTCCTAGTGTAACTGGGCAGCGTTTCAAATATTGAAAAGTTCCGTTCCGGCGATGTCACGTATGGTACAGCGTAAAATGAAAATAACGCAGGAAAACTGAAATAAAGCTCGTAGCTTTTTAAAGGAACTAAAGCACAGTACTCACCAGCGAAAGGTTTTTGGCAGTAGCACGTTATCTTGTTCCATGATTCATCATCTGCGAATAATAAACACACTCTTAGTTCGCAAGGCAAAGAAAACATCCAAAGATTCAAAGCAAGAATAGCACTGTAAAGAGAATAAGCTTTAGTAATTCTAGCCTATGAGGCAATTGAGCCAGGAATGGTGTGGTGAAGAACGCCAAATAAGTGAATGTGTTCTTCGTTCTCTTACCAGAGCTGTATTCTTCGTCGACGTCGTCGAGTAATCTCTCGTCGCCACTCGTACTAGCCGGCGAAGAAGCCGTTTCGCTGTATGCTGAATCCGTACTCGATGAGACACTTTCCAGCGAGTTTGGACTTCTGTTGCGCTGGCGAACATCCTACAAACACAAGACCAAGAAATCAGGCCCCAAATTTATTCAAAGAAACACACGTTGAACAACGTAAGCGTAGGTGTCAAGAACTCGAGGTTGGTTAGTCTTAATGGAGAGCGCGAACTACAGAGCGCGAGCTCCCAACGGAAAGCACAAAATGCGACGAAGCCCACAGAAACGTATTTCTGGGCCAGATTTTGTCAGTGTTAAACTAACGATACAGAGCATACGAAGAAAGTAACATATTGCATGATAAGTTAATTCGACATTTACCTCTTGTCTGGCTTCGTACGCAAGAATAAGGCTACAAAACGTGTTGAAATCTTCCAGCGTTCTCCTTTTCTTCGTCTGTGGAACGATCTACAAAAGCGAAGTGGAAAAAGGATTAGTCGGTAACAAACCTGACACTGAAGTGAACTAGTAACAGAGTATTTGAAATCAAGGGCCAAGATGTCGCTTCTATTTGAAGTGAACAACAATAGGTCAGCTAAAAACGAAGCGCTTGAACTCGAGAAACCAAACAATGTTACTCACCGTTCTACCGTCTTGCTCTGGCGGAGGTAGCTTTCGTGAGACTGTAAGAATATAAAAGACGTTATTTAGCAAAAGAAATATTTCTAAAAGCGAACGGTTCAAGCGCTTGCAAAGCAAACGTTTGAGTCATAATCAACGAATGTTCGATGTTGTCCCAACCCGACGTAACAGTACTGCATGCTTCGAAACGAGCGGGGATAACCGATATTTTTTTACCTTTGATGGTTCCAGAGGTCATTTTCCTTGATTGTACCATACAAATGCCTGAAAATTGTCAAACCCGGCTGATTGTGCAGCTTTGAAAATCCTCGCACTAAATTCCAACTCCAACACCGATCATCAGAGTTGTCGAACTACACATCGTCCAAGGGTTTCCCACAATTCTCTACGGGCCTCCAGAATATACGTCACAATTACCTCTGGACAGGAACACGATTTGATTGGTCAACAATGACATCTCTGAGCAGGTCAATAACAACACGTGACGAAATAAATACAGTAAAAAAATTGGATTTTCCGACTTCCCGTAGATCGCAACTATTGCCCACAAAACGACATCTTTCCATTTTTCATCTTTAAACAGGCGACTATTTAACGAATAAAATCACTTCAAATTACTGTATGCGATTCAATTGGTAACCCGCAATAAACAAGTAACCTTGGCTACTCAGGGTTTTCAAGATGTTGCTTTGGTAAACAAATCTGTTTCGTCACTCCAAGCCATGTTTGGCTCAGTGATGCATTACCAGCCAACCTCCACCATATTTAAACCTTAAAAAGCGACGCCAAAAAAATACATTTAATTCATGATCAAGCAGAATTCTGAAAGAATAACCAAATCTTAATGACGTGCAACTATGACAAGAAACAAAATCCCCACTTTGCATTATAAATACTGCTTATATCAAATTTGCAGTACTTCGTTTGACACTACGTATTGAATTTCAATCATGCGTGATTCTTGTTTAATTATGAATGCCGGCTGATCTGAAATTGAAAACAATTAGTCCAAATCTTCTCAAAAGTTAACTGTATTGGGTTGAAAGCGACCATTTAATCTTACCTCAGACAGCCTTTGTCGCAAAATTCGATCTGTCGGGTCTGTAGCCGATGAGCGGGGCGATAACACATCGAAATTCTTTCCTGTTTCAACAAGCGCCAACCTTACACTATTCATAATAGCGTTTATCTCTCCTGCGCATGCGAGAAATAACTTTCATATTCACCCGCGTCTTTTACGCGAAAACCACTGCTTGTTGTCGGCAAAAGATTGATTCACCTGAATCTATCGAGTCCATTAATCACCTAACCGATTTTCCTTTCCAGCTCTGGGGCTTAGGAGAGTTTTCTCTGATTCCAAACAGGAAATATTTTCAACGCAAGACGCCCTGGAGTTTCACGGTTCGCTTGACAGCTGCACATAATTTGGGATAGCCTTTCACGCTGGTCATGGAAATTTCAGCCAATCACAATGGCGGATTATTAGACTCTAGTTCCCAGGCCACCGCTAAAAGGGAGACGTGAAATATCCCACGATGCGGACGAACCAGGAGTCACATTTGGTTTGCGGGCTGCTAGTGCGGGATTCGAATTAAATACCGGGTTTCGAGTTACCTGGAGTAAACTGTAGGAAATATTGCCATTAAAAATATTTATATCTTATCAGACTCTTGTTAGCCAAGCGCGAGGGCTGTACTGTCAGCCGTATCTGCCCGTGGGCTTGACAGTACCGAGCGTAACGAGTTCCAAAAAAAAAAAAGACCGCCGATGACCGATGTTCTCCTTATATCCTCCTGAGCAAGCTTGGGCAATAATGTTTAGAAAAACTGCAAAGATCGCGGACGTCTCACGTCTGATGTTAAAAAACAGAAGTCAGAAGTACAATTAAGTCTCCAAGAGTTAGAGATCGTGCGGGATCATTCGGGACACTGCCCTGCGCATGCCCGGTCCAAAAATTCGAGAATAGACTATTAGACCAGTAGTAGAGCAATCTAAGTTGGCCGTTAGTAGTGCAACAACTTATCTAGAACGGTTTTCAAATGAGCCTCGTAAAACCAAAACTCCCAAAATCACTCAGGCCAATCACAAAGGAGGCAATCGATCCAATGAACCAATCAAAACTCCAAGCATATATAGTAGCCAATGGAAAAAGTGGGAAAACAAGTGCGGGCGCCACTATTAGTTTTGGTTTTACATCTGATTGGATGACAAAGTGGCGCAAGTTTTGGAAGTCAATCGCTTAGTGTGGTAATGCAAAACCCAAATAATTACAAACTGAGGGTGCTTGCCATTATGGCAAACCGACAGGTCAGAGGTCAGTGGGAATACCGGAGGAAAATGAAATGACATTTTGCAATTAAACTGGGCCGTCCAATAGGAATGGCTCTTACCATTTTTATTCCTTTTCCGAATTCCCTAATTAGGACAAAGAACTGGTTTGTCAAAAATGGAATGGCAAATTTCAGTCGGAATATTCCGACCGAAATAAGAGGACCACCTCCAGAGGTGATCCCAAATATTCCAGTCAGAAGAAACTGAAATGGACCTTTACATTAGAATTCCGACCGAAATTTCCAAAATCTTTGACATAATGGAAAGCACCCTGAATTACTTTCGACTCTCAAGAGAAAACTGATCCAATGAACAAAACGTGTTAAAGCGCTTGTAATTTTATTTGTAAAACCTGACCAG
>Ga0126338_10001451_pt1 | contig 15370 bp, 12 predicted proteins | sample OrbCmetagenome_2_FD_92529 | JGI IMG/M metagenome (GOLD analysis project Ga0126338, IMG submission 92529) | Coral microbial communities from Petempiche,Puerto Morelos, Mexico - Orbicella C C metagenome | ecosystem: Host-associated > Invertebrates > Cnidaria > Coral | place: Petempiche,Puerto...
ATTTGTTGCACTGTGGCGGCACTGAAAGTGCGTGGATTTGCACGAGTTGATAAGTACTTTTCGAGACTTATGACGACCAGATTATTGATTGTAATGGCAGGAAATACGAAGTTGAGATATCGAACCAGCTTGCAAGGCCAACCGCTTTGGAACACATCAAATAAAATCTGAACGCATAAAAAGGGAAGCGAAACTGCACAAGAAAGTATGTCTGACAGAGACATGCTTCTTACATACAAATTAAAATTTTTCATAAAACGGCTTTTTTGGATTGGATTTGATTTTGGCTTTTTCCAAAGAAAGTAAAGTAGCAGACAGTTACCGAAGAATCCTAGGCAACCAATGGTAGAATAAAGTGCACAAAGAGTCCATTTTGAAGTGGCATCAACTGGTGTGAATAGGTAGATCCGATTCAGTCGTGGGGTGCTGTCATGTAAATGTGATGAATTGTTTCCAGAGACATTGGAAACCAACGACGATGTTTCAGGATCGTCATTCATGGCTGAAAACCTCCTGATCTATAAAATATCAACGGGAAAGAAAACGTAAATAATTTTAATTTACTTTTGGACTAAATGCGATCAGTCGTTTTTCTGAGAAGCAGACGAAGAAGTTGCCCTTTGAGGGACACTATCACCAGGGTCCGCGGAGACCATTTCAAAGTGGTAAGACTAAAAATTCTGCCCAAGACAAACAATTATCAGGGGTCACTGTTCCACCGATAACGCCTACCAAGACCTTGATTATTCTGGGTATCACAAAAACCGAATCTAGTAATTGTTTTATTACACATTAAACGAAAAAAAAAAAATAGAAGTCATGTTTTGCTTCTTCACTGACGGTAAGCAACACAAAGTGCGCGAACTTGACATGATTATCCTTAGAAATCATGCACCGCGGTCATACAAGACATGGTTGCCCGTGACCTTATTAAGTGCCCTTGACATGATTATTGTATAATCTGCAGCTAGATGACGTCATAGGCGCTGATTTCGAAAATTCATTGTACGCTTTCGGCCAATCACAAAAGTGATAGTGAGTCCAATGTACCTTTAAAGTGTCTACACCATAAAATCTCTGATTCTCTCATTTGAAAGTCCACATCAAAAGTGGAAGTTCTCCGTAGAAATCCCTCGACTCGAACCAAAGATGAACTTTCTATGATTTCTTTTGAATTCTACAAGTTTTTCTTCTCAGCTCTCGATACCAGCCTTGAACAGCCTTTCGTTTCGGAACATCGTATTGAGCCATCATGAAAGAAATCTCTATGTACGCACGGCCGTGCGTATATAACATGACGTACGCAGTTTCAATTTAGCTGCAAAATTTCCGTCGAGTTTAGTGCAAGTTCCTTTTACAAGGGGTTCGATATACGCACGCTAAACATGAACCAATTCTTTAACCTTTAATCCTCTAAAGCCGACCAAATCACGTGAAGAATTTAAATTGCATCATGAAGAAATCCATAAAACAATAAGTTGACACAAGAAATTTAAAACAATTTATAAAATGCACAAGGAGTATTGGGCAAATCAAATTTTCAGCAATGCGAAGTCGTAAACCGCCGCGATTTGATGATATCGTGCATAAAGCGTGCCTAAAACGTGTTTAAAACGTATTTAAACTTCTTACTGGATAAACAAGAATGTGCACTTACGCGGCAAGTGGTCCAGTGTAGTTTAACGCAACAGCCAGTGAGCGGATTCGTTGTCGATATGAGCAGTAGAGCAGTATGCGTAGATGATAGAATTAGCTGTAACGAAAGAACACTCTGCCCTGAAACACTAAATTATCGATTGTTTGTTAGAAAAGAAGCTGTCGTAAAAACACACCAAGTGAGTGTCTCGCCTTCAGCGAAGCCTTTAGAAATCACGGCCTGTTCAGGGTCAATAAGAGAAACTTTCCCATTGGTAGAGAAGCGACTTGATTCCGGTACGTATTTAGACGTCCTACGTTAAGCTGGCTTTGTTTTAAGGTTGTAACAGTGCGGAAATTAAATTGCGCACAGTCCTTTGTTAAAATGAAACAGTTTCCAAAACGGTGCGACACTGATAAAGAAAAGAAATCAGTTCTGATTTCTAAACATTGTTTTATTTTGTTCAGATGCTAATTTTGTTTTTCCGTCAGTCTTCGTGCTCCATGATTTACGCTGAGAAATTAAAGCGACTGCACGTATTTCGCCTTTCCTTGGATGATGCATGGTTTGCGATATTTAATACCTTTTGGCTTGAAAAAATTCAGTTCCATCGAGCAATTGCCGAAACTGTTGAGTGTTTAAATTACTGGGCGGGCCAAGGACTAGATTTCCGCGCCATTAACTGAAATTCAACAGCTTGGCGATTCTCCCTTATCACCCCCGCAGCTGTAGCGAAATACGTGTTTCCTACTTTTGTTGTTCTATCTCAAAGGAAAACAAAATTCAAAATATACCAGTCATGCAACACTTTCGAGTGGTATACCGCGGTGGAATATTCCACTTTCACTTGTGTTTTCTTAGTTTACACACTCGCCTTTTTTTTTTCTTATTTTATGCCATGCCATAGAAAATTCAGTGGCTAACACAATCCATGCAGCGCAGGATGGGAAGGTTGGGTGTACAACGAGTAAACAACTGCTTTCCTGCATTTTGATTGGCTGTTTCTATGGCATGGTCAGTGTAAACTAAGAGAAACCATGTTTTAATCAGTGATATCACAATTAAGTGCCAATATTAGACGCGCTCTGATTGGTTTAAACAGAGTGCATTACGGATTAGGTAGGTGAAAAACAGTTAAAATGGAAAACTTTTTTTGTCACGAAAGTGCCAACCGTTGCTGTGGGCGAAGTTTCGGGCTTAACCCTTCTTCAGGTCGATAACTTTCATATAAATGTGTTTTTTTTTTGTTACAAAGCGCGGAGAGCTCTATAAACATTTATCATGAGAGTTCTGTGATATATAAAAATGAAATCACTAGATATTTCAATTCGTTGACACTCTCACTTCAATGGGACAATGCACAGTGCTATTGACGTCTCGGTTCTAATTTCCTTCTCTTTTGGACCTACGAAAGCAATCTTTAAATTTCCGTCTCTCTGTCTTAGTTTCAATAAAAAAAAATTATATTCGGGAAAACCACTCAGGACCGATGGCCCCCTAACTTATTATTTTTGCGGACTCTCCAGCTTTTATTTTTTAATAAACTGAGTAATGTAGCTTTATATTTACCGGTTTAAGTTCTTCTTTGCCTTTGACTTGCACCGTTAGAGACAAACCAGTCTGCTCGCTTGTGGTAGTGGGAAATCCGGCTAGGGTCTTCATATGACTTTGAATGTCTCCTTAAATAAAAGCTAATAAATAAGCAACAGAAGCAATCAGGGACGAGCTTCCGTCAGTGAACCACATGTTTACTGCGAGTCTGGGGACAAGCCACCCTATTACCCATAATGCTTCGAAAAGAATACTCACGTGCTTGAGTTGAAAACGAGGCTGATTTCACCCCGCCATCTTGAATTTCAATTCGACCTTACCTTCCGTTGAAATAATGTGTTAGTTTTTCCCTTTCTTTACCTTACCTGTACGAAATTTTGTCGCCCTCATGGACTCTGGAGAGGAAGCTATTTGTGAGGAGTATGAATCGTCCCTCGAAGACTTAACATTTAATTCTAAACCACTCATAAATGTACTCACAATGTTGGCGGAGGAAAACAGTCAGTTTGCTAAAAGTATCACAAAGCTTATTGCAAATCGTATCTACCAGGTGTGTATTATTTCAGCGATTTACTTTCTTCGTCCATGCTAAATGATCAACCAATCGATATTCCACAAAACGGCTACACTTTCAAATTGACGGTCTTTGATCAACAGGAGTTACTTATTGTAGTTAGTGTTAGGGTTGTGAAACTAAACTTTCGGTGTATTTTGCTGACTTTACAGTACATGCCGACTTTTAAGGGACGTCAAGTATAAACGAAATGCTGTCTTGACAGTTTATTTTGTTAGCAGTATGGAAAACAAAGCTGCATTTGACGTAGCATTTAGCATTTGCTATAAAGAGCAAATTTAGTGGTTCAACTGAAAGGCAACTGTTTATATTATTTCTGTTGAGTTCTGGTATAAATCTACTAGCGTTCTATCATGAATGTGGTTCTCTGATGGGCTATGCTACTCGCTATCTTTTCTGTGGTAGGTAGTGAATATGGTAGCCTAGCAGTGTGTGGTTGTTAACAAAATGGGGCTGCTTCTTTAATTTGCATCTTCATAGTGTCTGTCAAAGGGTTTTAGATAAAGTTTTGAATGACTATTAGATTTGTGCTAAAACAATGATTGCGTGTAATTTTCCCCATGTTTTTCATTAACAATTAGATTCTTTGCTTTCAATTTCTGTGATAGTTGTCTCAGGCTGCACCCTTAGTAACTACCATGCGATGGAAATCCGGAGCTCACAATAATTATTTAATTGTTGTTTAGAAACATGGGGAAAATATTGAGTATTAGAGGTACAACTTTTAGTGCACACTTTCTGATAGGATGTTCTCTAAATCATGTTGTGCATTGTGTTACGCTGGGATGATGCTATATGCATATTGTTGCAACAATTATATTACTGTTCCTTTCAATAACACACAAACTCACCCTGAACGATAATGATAATATTATTGCATACTTTGCTGCCATCAGTCATTTTACAGACCTCAAGTAACAGATGTACACTTTAGTAGGTTCTAAAGGCCTTGTGATTGGTAGATATTGATCCATTTTGTTTGTTCCTTTTTTCAAGGTTCAAATGATTGTTGCAATTATGATTTACAAAAACCAAAAACGCAGTCATTACATAGGTTTTAAACTTCAGAGAATGCATGTTATTTGAAAGGAGCATTTATGTGACTTGGTTCAAAAATTGCTAGTTACATGTAGCTTGTGTAACATCGCCTTAGGAAATGTGTTGGCTCAGTAGACCACTGCAAACTAATGCTGTTTTGATAAATATAGATTACTCTCTTTGATGAACAGTTATACAGATATATCTATTTGGTGGGTATGTCACATTCCCCAAGAATACCCACTGCAAACTGAATTGTGAATGTTGTGTTTTTTAGGCCAGAAAGAGTTAATGCTGAGTGTTTTCTTCCATGTTCTGTAGTATGAATGATTTTGGAAACATTTACTGTATAGTGCTTGTGTAATAACGTAGTATTGTTGTTTTCTGACAGGTTCCACAGCAATCCAAACTGCCATCCCTTTACCTGCTGGACTCCATTGTTAAGAATGTTGGGGGAGAGTACCTACATCTTGTTGCACAAATCATGGAAAAGACGTTCACTTGTGTATTTGAAAAGGTATGTGCTAAGAGTTTCATAAATGTTTTGAGGATACCACTATCATAAAACAAACCCTATTTTTAACTTGGATTAAAGTGGTTTCCTTGGAAGCAATGTTTTTTCTTGATAATACATACAAGTTGTAGTTTAACCTTAAACTTAGATCAGAATGTTTTCAAACTATGACATGGTCCAGAACTATTGCTATATTCAAGCCAGTTTAAAAATATATTGATATAAGTTTCGTTATAAGCCCGGTGGTTTCTTTTGGAGGTCTTCTTGCCGCTTTTTCAGTATTGTTAATATCTTTTGTTATTATTTATGTGGCAAATAAATGATGATGATGATAAAGATAACACATTTGTCCAACTACAAATTGTCACTCCTCAGTTATGCAAAACTGAAAATAATATATACAACTGTAGTTGGACTTGACATTATATTGAAGACGACCATTAAGGAAAGAAATCTTTCCATTTTATCCTTATTTATAGGCTGATGATAAGACTCGTCGTGATCTGTTCAAGTTACGGAGCACCTGGTCACAGTATTTTCCAGCAAAAATCTTGCATGATTTGGATGTTGCTGTGAACAAGCATGACCCCGGCTGGCCCATTTCTCCTGCTCCTCCACCAAGCCCTTCCATTCACATCAACCCCAAGTTTCTGAAAAAGGTACTGTTGCAAGGCTGCATGTATCTAAGATCACCTTTTTCATTATTACATTCAGAAAACACTTTTTAGTGTTGGAAATAACAGTTATTGGACATTGTCCAACTAATTTTGTGAAATTGTCCGATTAGTTTTGCATTGTGGTCAGACAGTACAATGTACGACCAAGCACCAAAATGACGTACAACTAGGCACATTTGTTTCTCCTGTTATATAACTTTTATTAAATTTAATGACATATCCTGCTGTGCTAGTTTGGGAACCTAACCCTACAGTACAAACCCAATTGGTTTAATTTTTATTGGGTTTCCTTGCCATTTATCTATATATTTACTTTTTCTATTTAATTAAAAATTGTTAATACATTTATGCAAATGTAATGGCAAGTAAAGTATAACACAATGCAACATATCAAATGTCAAATGCTATAAGGGATCAGATCTGTGACTGATAGCTGATGCTTTTTTCAGCCTTGTCTTGTGTTTGGTAGAACCTTACATGTAATTATACAGTGGTCATGTCTGTAGCCTGTGTGAGAGACATAGTGGCCTAATGGCCGCCGCACACTAGCTGATTTTTTTGTCAGCCTACAAAAAAATCTTCACCTGTCGGCTAGTGTGCGGTGAATTCAGACAAGTTTGCGACAAGATTGGCGCTTATCGGGCGATATCTGACAGTGCTAGATCTCAAAACATCTTGTCAGGCCTTGTCGTCTAGTGTGCGGTGGACCAAGACAACTTGTCAGGGCTTGCGCTTGCCTCAACTAATTAGGAAATCTCATGAGAGTTGTGTCAGTGGAATTGATTTTGGATGACTTGGCCCTAAGCCTCAACATGGTTAGTTGCGACAAAAAATTGGCTAGTGTGCGGCAAGCTGATGGCCCGACAAATTTTAACCCGATTTGATCCTGACAAAAAAATGTGCAGTTCTACGACAAAAAATCGGCTAGTGTGCGGCACTCTTAATAGTTAGCATGCTGGGCTTTGACCAGTCAGGGTTCAAACCCTGGCTGGAGTCATTGTGTCAAGTCCTTACATGCATGATGACGAGACACCTTGCTCTTGCAGTACCACTCTTTACCTGGGTGTATAAATCAGTACTGATGAAATTAATTAAATGCTGTTTGTAATCTGAAATGGACTAGTCCTTACCATCCCATCAAGGGGGAGTAGCAATTCTCCTAGTTGCGTCAATTCCACAGAATCCAGGATAAGCTCAAGGGTATTGGACACTGATTTTGATTTTACCTGATTTTGCAATATGAAAGTTAACACATCACAGTGTGTTACCAAAGATTCTAGTACATGTATATTAACATGTACATTCTTAAACAACACAGGCAGAAAACACTGGGACAGTGGCCTCATTAACGGCAGGGATATCAACACCTCAAGAGCACAAGGTAGTGGAGGATCACCAACAACGTCTGCTTGAGCTTGAGCGATTACAGCAGGAGCAGCTGAAGCTGACTGAACTGGAGATCCAGGAGCATCAAATGAAGAGGGATCTTTTGCTCAAGAAACAGCAGCAAGAACGACGACTCCTTCTTCAGCAGCAACAGCAGCATATACTTCACTTGCGACTGAAGCCAGAAGATGAAGACTCTCCACTGTCTAATGGGGTGTGAAATTCTGCTGTGTACTATTAAGTTTTAAAAGTTGTGTTGTATGTTGGTCCATTCAGAATTTCTTGTGTGATCATCTTCCCCATGCCTTGTTACTGTGTTTAATGATTATTGTTATCAAGGAGCAAAGAAAAATTAATGAACACTGTACACTGTACATCTACTCAGTTGCCTGAAAGACAAGTTGGAGCCATTTCAAACTAGACCAAATTCCGGCATGTATTTCATTGGTCTTACTTATCTGGCAACTAAAAAAAGTCCAAAACATTTCTTGTTTGTTGGGTTAAAAACATTTGCACTCTCTGTTCCCTGGGTGGGTTTGTCCATACATATACACCTTCATTTACACATTGTGATACCTTGTTGATGAGTCAAGATGAAGAACTACATGTAAGTAACATTTAATGCCTGATTTTAGAAAAAATGGACTTACATGTACAGTGTAGATGCAAGCCATTTCAAATAGTGACTCTTTCCAGTTGTAACTCTTGCTCATGTAGGATAAATAGGAAATGCGCAGTTCCAGAAAATATCCATACTCCCCCCACAGAAGGAATTGGAATTTCCTGGGTGGTGGGGGCTCTATGAGACCAAAAATTTAAAGAAATGTATGAAGCTTAACTGGAATTTCTTTAGGGGTGGGGAGTTGTTAGAAAAAATCCCTTCCATGGGGGAGGTATGGATATTTTCTGGAACTACACAATCCTGTGAACAGTGTCAGTATGATTCTTGTTCATTATTTATAAGGAATGACGGTACAATGGAATGATTGATTACATTCAATTTTTCTCTTCTGGCAGCCTTCCAGCTCACCAGGTCGTGTGCCGGTGTCAACCAAAGCAGAGTCTACTGAGAGTGTTCAGGCAACATCTAACAGTCGAGATCCACGTCTTCGTCAGCAAGGATCCGATCATATCCAAGAACCTCTGGAAATAAGGAAACCTGTTATAGCCCAAGAAAGGAAGCTGATTGATGCCCAAGGAAGTCTACCTGTAAGTGCTACTCATGGGTGCATTCCGTCTGCCATGCCAGAAATCCAGTTAAAGCAGACATCAGGCAGACCACCAGATCATCTTATTGATCCTTCACAACCTGACTTGGAAGCTCCCCAAACCCAAGAGATCAGAAGTCTTCAACACATGACTCAGGTGCAGAATCCTGTAGAAAGTGTCAGTAGGACTCATCTAGATAGGGAAGTCACAGGCAGCCCAAAGTATGGTGATTTGCAAAGACCATCAAAACCTAAACATAACCATAAAAGACGAAATTCTGGTGACTGGCCTAGTCTGTCACCAAATCACGAGGACAGACCAGATGAAGCTCCAAAGACACAAGTTTTGAGAGGAAGAGGACGGAGAGGTAGACGAAGATCTGCAGAAAAGCAACGAGAGAGAGGAAAGGGTGAGAGGGGCAGAGGTCGTGCCCGTGAACCAATGAAAAGAAGCAGAGATAACAACAATGAACAATTTCAAAGTGCTGAATTCCAAAATGATCAAAGATTTGGAAGAAGGCCTGAACAAAGGGACCCCAGACATCCAGTTATCATTGATAGACAAGTTGAAGATATTCCTCTTTTTAGGGATGATTGGAACAGTGATAAAAAAAAAAGAATTGAAAATTTTGTGCCACGTGATGAGCATCTGTTAAATCCAGACAAATGGCAGCGGGAATCCTCAGAATTTGTTCGAGGGATTGATCAATCTAGGCTGGGAATGGCTGTACCAGAGAGGCCACCCCCTAGAGAAAGACCACTGGCTAGAGACTTCAGAAGTGACGAAACTCCAATGCATGTCCGTGATGAATTTGTAAGGGCAGGAAGCCCAGGAATGCATGAAAATAGATCAAGGGGAAGTGGACCTGAGAGGAGAAGAGTTGAAAAAGCAGAACAATTTGAACCATGTCTTACTGGGCCAGAAATGCGGCCAGATCCAGACTTCCGATTAAGAGAAGAAACACAAAGTAGGGTTCGTAACCATCCTCCAAGTTCTTTTCATGATGATCCTAGGGACCAACCTGTTGGGGAACCTTTGCCAAAGAAACCAAGACCTTTGCTCACTGATGTTGAGATTAGTGAACTGCGGAACAGAAAGGGTGCATCTCCCAATACCGGAAGAATGACACCACCACAGATTCTCCAAGAAGGCTTTGTTGACCACCCTTTTGACCGACCGATGAGGGAACCCATAGATGTCCCTCCTCATCTTCTCCATAGTGATCACCCATTTGCCCGTGATCATGGCTTCCACCAGAACCTTGGTCCCCCAGGTCCTGGTATGCCAGGGGAATTTAGACCTCATACTCCTCCCATGCAGCAAGGCCCTGGAGAGTGGACTCCTGATTTTGAAATCCCACGCGAGCTCATGTTAGATCGCCAGAGTGAGATCATGATACAGGTAGGTAGACTGTAAAAGAGTTTAGACGGCACACTACAGTGAATTGTTCAAACTCTCCTTCCCATATCCATTTACATGATTTGCACTGGTCTTGAAAAGTCCTACAACGTGAAAATTTTAGACCTTGTTACATGTACTTGTGGAATTCTTGAATTTCCTCCAGCAGTCTTGAATTTTGTTGACAAGTCCCTGAGTACTCGAGTCTCCAGGACAAAAAGCAACATTTTGATTGTACATGTAACTGTAGCTGAAGTCTCAGAAAGTTGATTTTGATGATGTGGAGTTGAGTGTTTGTTATGTAAGTATGTAGTATCGAAAGTAACCCTGCAATCACTGGGGTCTTGAGTATTTTGCATTTTGAGTCCCCCCTTCCAAATCCAGTGTAAAATATTTTTTACATGTGATTTGGAGGAAAGTAAGTTCTTGAATACTGCTGAATTGTCCTTTTAAAGTCTTTCAATGGTTGTTGGAAAAAAAAAAAGAGATTGTTTAATGTGTGTATGAACCATGATTAGTATAGGTAATCATACAGTTTCGAGTTCAATTTGGAATTAATTTGCATGATTGAGTTTTTCAAAAAGCTGAAATTGCATGAGCCGCTTTGGCAAGTGCAAAATTTTTCACCTTTTTTGAAAAACTCACAAGTGCAAATTAGTTCCAAATTGAACAAGTAAAACCGTATGATTAGTTATCAATAATATAAAAATGAAAAAATTTGCATGGAGGAAGTGCCGGAAGATCTTTCTTGAAGCCATTTTAAAAATTTTTTCATTCGCCATTTTTTTCAAAGTTTCCGCACAAAGTTATCATTTTACGTGATATCATTGGCTTAGAAAATTTCCTATTGCCTTTCAGCCAATTATAATCCATAATTACAATGTGTAATTTGCACTGGTGTTATGCTTGAACTGCACTGCTCTCAACCAATCAGAATTGAGTAATTTTTTCATGTATATTATTGTTATACCCTGTACAACCACCTTTACCTTTTGTTACATTTATGCAGTTAGAATGGAAAAAATGTTCCAGATTTGTTAGTAGACTGAGATGAAAAGAAAAGACAAAGATTCAACAACTACTGTACAATGCTACATGTACATGTACACAGTAGTAGTGTGCTCTTGTGACGTCAGCATTGGGTATTTTGTTTTCTCAGGCTGAAAGACGTCTTCAAGCAGGTGACCTGACTGCTGAGCAACATCATGATTTGGTAGATAAACTTCAACAATTGTATGCACTTCAGCGGAATCCTGAACCAATGAGGCTACCTCCACAGGAGGCCAGGATTCTGCCACATCTGCAGCATCAGCCTAGACACAAGATGCCATCCAGGATGGAGGAACCTCCATTCAGACCAGGTGAAAGACCAAATTTACATGTATATCAACTTGTCTGAATTGTAATGTTAATTTGGACACTCTGTGACTAAGTAAAATGAATTAAACTCATTTGCAGTAGATGAGTGAGGGGAAAGGTGCCTGTAAGCCTGGTAGAGCCAGGTCCATTGAGCCGAGTGTGCAGGGTAACCATGGCAACCCTTTGAGCGGCAACCGTGGGGCACCATCACACTGAAATGTATCAGTGGAAGTAAAATACTTACATGTACCCTGTACTTACCTGGGCGAGGGATGGACTGGGAGCAAAGCCTTTGAAAGCAATGTGAAATGTTCCGCAATATGAGCGAAATAGCCTGACTTCAACAGGAGAGCTGTAAATTTACCAATGTATGTGTTATACCTCTACATGAACACAGTTGATTCATTTATGTCTTCAACAGGAAGGCAACTGGTTTTCACAGGCAGGCAAACATTTTGAACTGAACTTCGCTATAAAATCTTTCCTCTATCTGGTCAAACCAAGCAGTCAAAATTGTCCTCACAGCTGGTGAATTTGCCCGTGCTGGCCCTTATTGAAACCCCTCTGAACATTTGCTATTGCTATTTTCCATTCAGGGGGACCAATAGACATGCAAGGACCTCCTACAGATGTGGGCCCTGGGAAACCAATGCTGCCAAGGTTTGATGATCCTTCAGAGCACCCTAGAATTCCACGCAGAGGTGCTATGGAACCTATAGGTCCCATGAAGAGGAATGATGGCCCCAGATTCATGACCAATGAACCTGAAATGAGAAGACTTAATGAGGACTTCAGAGGGCCACTGATGGAACATGATCTTAACTCACATGGTAGAGCTATGCCAATGGGAGCCCCTCCTATGATAGCTGATAGGCCATTTGAGGGCAATCCAAGGCTGGAAGGTGGTCCAAATCCTGGTTTTGTGCATGGAAGACCTCAGGAGGAGATTCCAAGACACCCTTCCAGTCGTGAACCTGGTTCAGGATCAGTCGTTACACCAAGTACACCACCAAGACAGGACAAAGGTATGTAAACACTGTAAAAAACATGCTTACTTTGTAACAGAAGACTGCAGCATGCACTGCGATGAAATATTCTGACTAAGTGAGATACATGTAGAGGTCAGAGCACCTGTGTTTGTGTTTCAAATGTTATAAGGTTATTTTCCTCATCCGGGTCTAAAGTAATGTTTTTGTTCCAAGTAACAAAACAATTGTCCTCTGCTGCTGTTTACAAGGCTAAAAAATTAAACATTAAATGGAAAACGGAATGTTTGATTAATTAAGTCATCTTCAGGGTGAAAGACCATCTGCTACATGTATATTTTGTACAATATTGCTCAGAAACATTCAGTTTTCCTTATAATTTTTAACATTTAAGCCATGTAAATACCATCTTAAATTATGGACAACAAACTTCTGGTTGATGATTTTATTTATTTGCGTCACTGATCTGCTTGATAGTGTGTTGTTAATTGTATGGAGAAATTGGAAGTAAACTACCATGCTGTAATAATTAGGAATGAAAGGGCTACTTTTTAGTCACTTTGACAGCTTATCATTTAGCACTGCCTATTCTTAAGGTTACAAATGTACAAACAGAAGATGCTATAAACTAGAAATACAGTTACATCAAGTACATATCTTTTATTGATAGAGATATGATTTAATTGGTGTCCTGCAGCCAAATTGGTAATTTATGATGATGATGATGATAACAATGAGTTGATGTGAAACTTAACTGGTTCTTATTTTCACTACTCTATGAGCCAGCGATTTTTTGGCCTCCATCAAGTCTCTGTCCCAAAAAATAATCTGTCTTTATTTTTTGGCAGGTCCAGAAGCCCCTCACACACCAAACACCATGATGGAAAAGAAAGCTGTAGATGATCTCTTCCGCAAGCTGATGCAAGTGGGGATCATTAAGGTGACCCCTGAACCTGGCAATGCGTCTCCACGACATGTACCTTCACAAGGACCCCCTCAGCCTGAGATTCAAAAGCCCCAACCTCTTCCTGCCGGGCCTGTTTCTATACCAGGTCTTGCTCTATCAGCCGCGGCAGTCCCCCAGAAAGAACTCCCAAAAGAAGAAAAACCAATCCCCTTGATAAAACTTGTTCCAGAGGAACTGAAAAGGTAACTTTATTGCGCTGTATACATTGCACATGTGTATTGTATCCTTTCTCAAGTCAATCAACCACGTGGCTTTGAAGATAGGGTAACATATCACTTCAACTTTAACTGTCATTGTATCCCACAGGCGTCACGATGGTGTGATTAGCAGTCTGTATGATGGAACGCAGTGTTCATCCTGTGGACTGCGGTTCCCCGGAGAAGCTGCAAAGATCTACCGTGAACACTTGGACTGGCATTTCCGTAAGAACCGTCGAGAGAAGGACGGCAGAAGAGTGGCACACAGACAGTGGTTTTACACTGTCAAGGACTGGCTGAATTATGAGGAGATTTCTGATCCAGAGGAGAGAGGTACGGTTCAGCCATCTTTGGTTTTGTTTTTCCTCTAATGTTCCAACGGTGGCTCAACTTTGCACTGCAATAAGTTATTGTTCCCCTCATACATGTACATGTACATAGCAGTTTTTAGGGATACATCTTGCTCAAAAGCAAATCCCCACTCGTGTGTTTTTTTGTTTTGCTGCCCTTCTCCTCGGAGATAACTCGTAAAGAGTTTGTTTGATTGTAGAGAAACTGTTAACGTCGCTTAACTCTCGCTACCAGACGTGAGTCAGTTTTGTAATATAGGCAGTGTTAAATCCGTGTATGAAACTCTAGTGTGTGAAAGAAATTGAGCAATACTTTCATGTGCTAATGATAGTTGTAAAAAGTAGTTAAACGTTTCATTCAGTAGTTAAAACTCTTGTTTGCAACCATTTAGTTGAGACTGTTGAGCCGGAAAGTACATTTCAACAGAGGAATATTTTTGTTTTCTTGTTCATACAGCTCGAAGCTCCTTCTTTGATGTTAATATGGGGGCAGTGGATTCTCCTGTTCCTCTGAAGGAGAGTAAGGAAGCAGTCGGAGAGGGCAGCTGTCCTGTGCTTAGTGGTGACACTGAAGCTGAAGCGGTAAGGGTGATCTGTTAACTCTCATTGCTAGGCAACCTTTTGATCTTGACATGTGTTAAGCCACATCCTCGTACTTTGTTTAGGAATGTGACATTTGTTGCGAGAAGTTTGAGCAGTTCTGGGAGGAGACTAACGAAGAGTGGCATTATAAGGCAGCTGTGCGCATTGATGGCAAGGCAAGTTTCTATCTACACACTGCACTTTTGCTAGTTTAAAGTGTCTTGATTGTTTTTGAGATCGGATAATGAGGTGCTTGTTAAAGCATTTGACAATATAGATTAAAAGTATTGTCAATCGACGTTTCGATGCATCAAGCATCATCCTCAAGATTGAGGTTGTTATTGCCTTTGACATTAGCATTAACCACCTCAGTCTTGAGAATGATGCTTGATGCATCGAAAAGTCGATTGACAGTACTTTTAATCTATCATTATTGTTTTTGTACTGAGAATTACATTTGTATTGCAGACTTACCATTACCTTTGCTATCAAGATGTTAAAGAGGTGAGTTAGTGTTATCATTCTTTTTTACAGTAATTGCTGTTTCATTGTGTCTTGGCACGATTTTTGTCATTGTAAAGGTTTATCATTACTCCTGCAATGAAAAGAAAAATTCTCTTTTCCTGTGTGCTTCCTCCTCTACTATGTTTCCCTTGTTACTATTTTTGCAACTCTCTCGTAAACAGACTAGTAGTAAATGTGAGATTGTCGGGTTTTCTAAATTAAACTACTCGAAGGTATAAATCAAAGTTTGTGTTTGTACCCCGTTAGATCGCTTGACAGATAGTGTTCACTTTCATAACAGTCAGGGCTTGACACTAACTTTGTTCATCACTTTCCTCTTTGGAAAGTAGATTTCAAAATTTACTTTACATCTCAAAATTTTACTTTCCAAAATGGAGTGCGTTATCGTAGCTGCTAATTGAAATAGGCTCATTTTTTTGCG
>Ga0126338_10001454_pt1 | contig 15346 bp, 7 predicted proteins | sample OrbCmetagenome_2_FD_92529 | JGI IMG/M metagenome (GOLD analysis project Ga0126338, IMG submission 92529) | Coral microbial communities from Petempiche,Puerto Morelos, Mexico - Orbicella C C metagenome | ecosystem: Host-associated > Invertebrates > Cnidaria > Coral | place: Petempiche,Puerto...
ATATTCTAATGAGTGGCTCGAGAAATAGGCGTATTTCCGAGAGTGCAATTTTCATTCAATCGCAATTTTTTTACTTACTATGCATGCGCTGCATTTAACTGGGTTCTTTCGGTAACAAAGAAAAAGCTGAGAATTGCAGGGTTCTTTGCATCGTTACCTTTTCTAACATACCTTTGTAATAAAAGACTAAAGCCACCAATACGCTGCGTTCAATTGTAGAGAAAAAAAGCACAGATACTGCGGGTGTTGAGTAAGCAAAATGATCGCTCTATTTTGACGGCACGTTTGTTTTTTTGCAATCCTTGTGCGCGCACTGAATTGCATCAGCAAAAGCGCGCGCGAAACTGTGTTCGGCCACCTTAAACAGGGATTCTTGGGGAGTAGTTTGATAGAAAAATGGCTAGCTATTAGCAAGAGAGGATTTATCTCTAAGTCTTTTAAATATCAGATATTATTAAAATGTATCCTGACGTAAAAAGTAACTTAATTATTAATACGATGCTATTCTTAGTTTCACAATTGCTTTTCCTCTCGTTGTTTTGTTTTGTTTTTAAGTAATGTAAATTTAGTATAGGTATATCTAATAAATCATTCGCCATATCCTGCGGCTGAAACCCTGCGGGGTGTTTAATTATCTACTCCGGTAAAATGCAGCCTTTTCCGAACGTCACCGTCAAGGCAGAGCCAATTGATCTACAAGAAGTTAAATTTGTGTATACGAAGAGAAGACGAAGGCTCTTTTTTGTGAACCAAGAGAATTAAATGAACAGTTTTTTTTATTTAACGTTCTTTTCCATACATTATACGCAAGGCAAGTTTTGCACAAGGCGGTATCGAGCGCTATCAACAACCTGAAACACTGAAGTTGAAGCTTTCTTGCCTCTAAAAACACTCTTTGTTATACAGAGTGTGACTCATGTAGGAGTCACTTCACACCTGTACATGTGGGCTTGAAATCACACACAAACTATAAATATTTAACAATAAATTAAGCAATGGTGGTTTCGGTCGGAAAAGTTTGCCCTTCGAATCTGTTACTGAGACAACTGATCAGTGCGTGTTAGTCGGAGAAAAATGAGCTTCATTTTAGCAACTGTTCATACGTGTATGTGAGTTAACCGAACTGAGCCATTGTTTTGTGAAATTTCGAATAAATATCGGCTCTTGCTAGGACTTGTGTGGTAGCACTTCACGGTTAAATAGAAGATAGGAACGAAATTAACGTTGAATGAAATAACCTAACGACCGAGATGTCATCAAAATCCAATACATATACGCCGATAGAAATTTGCCGACAAAAAAGACTATTCTTAACACACTTGTATGTGGCTTAAATAGCGACTAGAAAAGCCAAAAGTTAGCAAGTAATCTTAAAAGTTGGTTTTATATACATGAAATGACTGAGGCATGTTGTATTTTGACTGGAAAAACTCATGATTTAATTTTACACCTGTGCATCTGAGGGGCATTCAATCGCTCAGGGAGCGGTTCCGCCTCTTGAGTATATAATATACAACTTAAAGAAAGAGCGGATTTCGAAGACATTTTCAGCCTAAACTGATTAAGGGTCACAATAGCTATATACAAGTCGATAGCTGAGAGAACACAAACCACGACTTTCTTTGGCCAATTTTTCCCTTGATGATTCGCGACCACTGATCTGGCTCGCAAAATAAGCCTAGCAATTTTTCCCTCAAAAAAAAAAAAAGTATGTCAAACACGTTTGGTCAATCAGCGTATTTTTTAGATATAGTTTTCTTGAGTTATTGTGCTTTACGAGTGAAGTAATAATAATTTGAGCCGGGTACTGAGCCAAAAGGGTTATAACGTTATCATACTGAGACTAACTTGAGAAGTGGGATCCGAAGCTTGGAATTGTTTAGATGCTGAACTTTTAAATTGATTTAACATTAAAAAAATAGTGTTCCTTACCTTTTCCTGCGGCCACTCTAACGTTGAGAAAAAGATCTGTACTCGATCTCAATGATGAAGACTCGAGTTGAAAATAAATTGTCAGTCTTTTGTGTATAAACTTTAATCTCTTAGTAACAAGATGTATGGGGTAAGAACGTAAAATAAATCAAAAGACTGAGACATGAAATAAGACTTTGAGCTCTTACAAAATTGCTGAGGCGTATATTATAAGGACGTTCACACTGCACACACAATTCAATTCATACGCCACTCCATCAAAATATAATCCACAGTGAAATGCCAATTTTTCGAATCTGCCAGAAAGTAAACGAAAACTGGTTTGAAAAAATCGGGTAATTCGAGAAATCTAATGTAAAATCATATCCTGGAATATTTCAGGGTATTAAAAAGGTTTCTTAAGGTTAGGTTACTGATCAATGCTTTCCTATTTCGATGCTGTTCATATTATACCTTCTCCTTTTACATTGCGTTATTAACTAATACTTTTAAAAAAAAAAAAAAAAACTTGAGTTCATTCATATTCCATTGCGCACTATCACTTCGGGAATTTCCAGCTGTATTTATCGTTACCTTGGTTAATTCGGGCACTGATCGAGATAATGAGATAAAATTGTGATCTAGTTTTTATAAGCGCTCCTCCTGAAAATAGTTATTCTAGATTCCATGACTTATCAGGATTTTGTTGTCTAATTTTTCTGCTAAACTTTGTTCTTTACGTCGTACTTTTTGGACATAGTAATACAGTTGTTTGATTAAAATTTAAAATCACAATTCATTCACACCTTGCACAATGCAAGGTGAACAGAAATGCGTTCATACTGCAAATAACACGATGGTGTCCCTTGAAATGTCAGGATATGAGAGCACAAACAGTTAATGATATGGAACTAGGCGGACCCAGAATATTGGAAAGGCATTCACGAAGTTAGAATTGGGCCATCTTTTCCTTGTAACACTTAAGCTGTAAGAAAATTTTAACCACACCTTTTACTTTTAAATTAGTATAATCCTTAAATTTTAAAAGCAGGCGAGCGACGAGCGGGGTCTGGGACAGAAATCGGAGAGCGCTCACTGACCTAGAGACTGGTACAGGCTGAGTCTCGAACATTTACGGAAGTCTTGTTCCCAAATCTCTATGTCCCAAAAAAAAAGTGCAGTGGTAAAACTTTGTAGACAATCCTTTTTATTGTGAGAGTTTCAGGGGCAGTAGTCACACCAACTAGCAAATACCTAGCAAGTACCTTGACAAGTTAGTGTCCTATGGGATTTGATAGACATTTCTGAAAAAAGACTGGGTTGGAGGATGACAAGAGAATGGGGAAGATGAAGAGGACAATTACTACCCTCCAGTCAATCTATTATCAAACTGCAGGACTTAGTATCTCTGAAATCATAGTGAATAGAGGGAAACCGGCAAAGTTTTTTGTTGCATGTTTTTGCTGGCTATTTGGGGAGTTGACCCTGCACAAAACTTGGGAAAATACAAAAGGTGATTATGTGTGCTTATAGAACTAACCAGTAGAAGCATTACGATTAGGTAATTCATGCAGAGTCAATGAGCATAAAACAAAAAGATGTGCAGGGGACCTTCCAACATAAATCGTCTCTTTGATGTTTGCCAGGCTTCTGAACCATTTTCCTCTAACAACTATGCAAAAATATATCTTCAATCTTCTGTTGTTGGAGATGCATTAATTTGTCAGTTGTTGTATAGTATAACATGCAAATCACTGGGGCTTCAGCAGTTAGTTGAAAACTACATCTAATTTTTCATCTCTGTCTACTTAACATTTGTAATCTGCAAAGGGATTTACCCATCACGGCATGTAAAGGAGAAAAAAGGAAATAAATGTCACTAAATCACTATTGATTTATAAATGAGACAAGACACCTAAACACTTCATGCTCTGCTGATGTATCACTTCAGCAGAAACCCACCAGTGACATTGTGTAGACAGTTCAACAACTTCCAACTCAAACAAGTTCTGCAAGTAAAGTCTCTCCACATCTCCACAGATCGGGGAATCCTGTGCACAGGCTATTTCAGTAAATTTCAAAACCACACAACAGTTTTAATGTAAGTTTCTTTTAATTATATGATCCCTTTGGATTCAACTACAGGCAATTTTATGCTGCAGTAGTTTGACGCGGTCCAACACCTCCTGGACGTTGTCCCTGGGGATTGTCAGGCTAGAAGGTGAACAAGAAAAAAAGTTAAGGACGGCTTCATAGTTATTATAGTGTATATTGAACACTGAATCTAAAGACCCAGTACAGAACAGACTGAGGCAAGTTTTACATGCAAGTTTGATTTACACAAAACCAGGGCTGTCATCAAGTTTTTAGTCACCTGCAGCCTTATTCTCCACACCTGTAGCAAATTTGTTACTTTATGGGTGAATTCTATCTTGAAACAACAGGTAATTTCACCCATAGCACCAAGGAAAAATCAAGCATACTCAGCCGTACTGTACTATGGGATACGGCCCTTAATGACAGCCCTGAAAACAATTTACACATTTGCAAATATGAATTTCCAAAATTGTCTGTCTAGATCAGCCCTTCACAAAAACACTTAACCTAGAAACCTATGTACCACAGACACATGCAATAACTGGGTGCTGGTAAATTATTGCATTCTGTAATGCTTGTTGACACTGGAACATTGTATGGTACATTTGTTTGTTTGCTTTTTGTTTTGCTTTTTATATTTGTTATTCATAAACAACACAACATAGTTACAGCTCATTAACACGTAATACAAAGTCAAAAAGTCACATTTCACTGGCAATATACATGTACAAGAAAATAATAAAAATGAAAGCTAGAGTGTAAATGTACTCAGGGCTGTCATTACGTTTTGAGTCAACTGTAGCCTTAATCTTCACACCCGTAAGAAACTCAGGTGATTTGTATCAACAACAGTCCAGTTCACCTCTAACATCCAGGGTACATTAAACATACTCAGCCGTAGCAGGCGTTACAGGTTACAGCCCTTATTGACAGCCCTGCTACTTACATGAATACTTCTGAAGAAAGATAACGGTGTGATGCAAAACAATACAAGGGAGTATTCTCACTATATTATATGTGGTTAACTTTATACATTACATCTGTTTAGATAGCTACATGTACTATTGAACAACAGTGGACAGTTCTTTCCATTTTTTATGAAATTCTATGGTAAGCTGTAACTTGTATGTTGCTTGCAACAATGAAAGGGATGGTTTATATTGAGACCTCGGCATTGGAAGATGCTTACAAAGGATACTAATATGATTTAGGAAAAGGAAGTCTTCTCTAAAAAACCCAAAAGTTATAGGAGAAGTGTTCAAATAATCTGTAAGCTGTTCTGTTACTGAAAGCAACAAGCTGGAGTTAATTTCACAATAAATAAATAGATGCCCAAGGGATTCCTCAGATTTTTCATACTCATTGATGAGATAACAATGCCCATTTTGTGAAGAGCTCTACTGGTGTTAACAATTCTGTGTACAAATTTATACTGGAATTCTCTGCTTTTGGAGTCTACAGTTACACTTCTAGGAAGAACATAAATTTCTTGCCATGGCAAATCAGTTGTTGGAAAAGAGTTCTTTGTATTCGTTTGTTTGTTTTTTTTATTTCGGGGTATTCTTTATTTTCTTCACAAGATCCCACTATAGCACCCTCAAAGAAGTACACTGTACAGGTAAAGTCAAGTGTAGGAAAAAGAATGTGATTGGAATCGATGCTATCAGCACCTGACAACAACGGAACATTGGTACAATTTCAGAAAGTGATTTTTAAGACCTACCAAAAAATAGGCTCAACATCAGAATGCAATATTATTAGGCTCGACTACCAGCCGTTGTTCAGGAAAGGAGCCTGCGCTTCTCCCCTCCCCTATTATGTTCTTCCCCTCTTAGAGAGAACACAGAACCTGGATATTATTACAAAAAGAACTCTTACCCTGCGTGGGAACCTTGGAGGCGGGACCCTGATCTTCCTGTTTTCCTTGGAGCGATTCCTGACGACCTTAGAGTGGATTGCACAGCTAACACAGTAGTGAAGCTTGACATAAAGTTTGGGAAGAGGGTACACTGTAGAGAAAATGTCAAGTGAGAATCCAAGAAGAACTTCTATGGACTTGGGCTTAGTCTTGATACTTTCGTACATTAATACACATGCTAAGACAAAATTCATGCACAATGACTTTCTCCCCATAATGAATTTTTGCCAACAAAGGTGGTTTATCCTGGGAGAAATTCAAGGCAAATTCATTTGGAATTAAGAAAGTGTATTTACACTGTATGTGCAAAGTCATTAAGTTTCCATCCCTGTACTTATGACAGAGATGAAACTTACCTCAGCATGAACTTGCATATTTTATCCCTGGAATATGTTTACCACAACAGGAGGTAAATTACCAGAAACTTTGACGAAACTGAATACTGGGAGGAAATGTTCCTTGGAAAATGCCTCCTAATGGATAAATGCCACTAACAGAGGCCAATAATCAGTGTTTCAGCCAGAAAATTTTACTTGAGGGCCAAAGTGGCCCCTGAAGATCTTTTTTAGGGCCATATTTTTTAGAAAAGGGGCCAATGAACTGAAAGCTACAGAAGGAAAAAAATGCATCAGGGTACCAAGGAAAATAAAGCAGTTTATCATGATCTAGGACAAAATTTAATAGAAAGTGATTTTTGAAGTGTTTCTACCCAATAAAGTTTCTTTTGAATCAGATACTACTAGTATGAAGGATCCGTGCATTACAAGAGAACAATCCTTAGGCATACATGACGTAGTCCATGATCAAGGGTTTGCAATGCATTATAGGGCGATTTCAAACACGGTCAACCATTTGGAAGTTTTCCAATATGAAAGAATCAATACAGCAAAGCAAGAGGACGGATTGACTTCTTTTCTTATGTTGAATGTTTTAGAAGCAAAGATCTTTCAATATGATTTTCTAGAAGGACATAATGTGTGACAAAATAACCGTTATTGATCGTCAACACAGAGAAATGTAGTCGCCATTAAGCCTTATTATGGCGACTACACCAGAATTTTTGGTCGCCAAGGACGAAATGTTAGTTGCATTGGCAACCGTATCGATCACAATTTCGAGCCCTGGGATGGCTTTTAAAATATTCTGCGTGTGTTAAGCCTGCGGGCCTGTGAAAGGAGAGGGCCTAATTGGCCCTTTTTTGTTTTTCTGGGGGCCATCTCTGATTGTAATGCAAGATTCCCGCAATGGCACGCACTGGCAGAAACACTGATAATAGCAAAGGCAGCCTGTGTAACATACTCATGTATGGATCTTTCCCTTAAAAAGTGGACAATCGGACGTGAGAAATGTTACAATGGTTGTTGCAAACAGCAGGCAACACAAAGACTTGTCGGTCAAACATTTTTCCTAATGTCTTCAGTTTCATCTCTCTTGAGATAAGAAAGAGCAACAAGTATAGGAACTTAAAAGGGCCTGCAGAGAATGTCTGCAAATTTTAAAACAAAATCAGTCACTTCATTATATAAAATAAGAAATAAAGGAACAAAGTAATAGCAAAAGGTGATCTACAATTAGAACATAACCAGTAGGTACAGTCGAACCTCGATTATCCGTACCTCGATTATCTGGATTTCTCGATTATCCGGACTTTTTCTCTAGTCCCAGTTTTGTCATGAATATATATTAGTCATGATCAAGATCCGTAGCAATATTCTTTTTAAAACCATAGCATTGAAAAGTGCAGTAAAAGGGGCGTTTGCTTTGCTTTTAAAGTGCAAAAGCAGTGCTCGCACGCTTTGTAACTAATGAAGAACACTCGAATGAGTTCAGATTGGCTCAGAGTTGAGTGGTTCAAGATGTACAGTACACCATATTGTTTTCCAAGTGATTTGTAAAAGTGTTTTTTCATGATTAAATGTTGCTTTATTTAAACAGTTTTGCTCTTCATTAATATTCAGATTTTCAATTATCCGGACTATTTCGTCTAGTCCCAATGAGTCCAGATAATCGAGGTTCGACTGTAATTCTAATTCTCGGGGTGTCTATCTGATGCATTTGTTACAGGTTTTATGCGCCAAATGGTAACTCCAAAATATTGAAATTGCTACAGTCTAACACTGCTCCAAGTATAAAGAAACCTACCTTCATATACACTTGCATCAGCAATATCCCTTACTGCGGCTGCCTCCACAATATTCCTTATAACAAATTTCTTAATAGCCTTGTCTTTGGGGACACAGCGCGCACAATTGGTACAACGCACAAACTTAACATGCCCACGGCCATGCTTGGAGCGCCCGCAGTTACGCCTCTTCTGCGTCTATAGAAAAAGGAAATATAATCTTGATGAAATTGTTTTCACCTTTAATAGAAGAAAACCTGCCTGGGTACATCAATGTAGATCTAGACAAAGACTAAATTCAACATGGTTTATTTTTTTTTTGGATCTCAAAAGCACAGTTTTTGTATTTTTGGGCTAGAACTTCACCAAAGTACAGTTGGATCCCGCTAATTCAAACTCAGTTATTTGAAATTCCTGTTATTTTGAACTCAAACCCATTTCTCTTGGATTGCCCTTCAGTCATATACTATCAGTTATTTTTAACTCCCAGGAGCTCGAACCAGCGGGGCGCAACTGTATTTCCCTACCAAGGCTGTGGTGTAAGAAAAATTACAAGGAGCTCAAAGGTTCCTAACCATGAAATCCTACGTGCCCAGCACAGAAGCTTACATATAAATAGTTTTTCCAGTCACCCAAATACAAAAGTTAGTTGCCTGTGGGCACCGGGCCTAATCATGTCTACTAATAATATTTTGAATTAAATGAAAACCCTACTATATGAAACAAACACTTGGATGGTTTCCTCTTCACTTAGCCTAGTGAAAATTCACTTTGAATAGTAAAACCTGACTAAAGACAAGCCCTTGGACTGTTAACATTAAACAAAATAACACCTGATCCAGACTAACATGTTTCCCATACTGATGCACGAAGCCAAATAATGGTGACTTTTTTTTTCACATCGGTTTTATATAAAAGATATCAGCAAAAATTGAGAAAACAGTTAATAATCTAGCTACATGTCAATTAGTAAAACTACAAACGAAATGGAAAAGACTAAAAGACAAATGCTCGGTTCTAGAAATTTGACTTGAAAGCGAGCGAGTGACAACGTGGTTTGAGTATCAAGACCACTAAACGCGACAATTTTCGCTTTTTCTTCGCCGCAACGATATATTTGTAAGTTAAAGGGTTCAATTGATACCGAAAGTATATTTCAAGCGCCTTAAAGTCGCTCAATGATCTAAATAACGACGAAAATGTTCGTAATTTCAAGCTACAAGCCACAAAGAGCTCACCATTTTGATCTCAGACAGAGGAAAAGAGGCCGCTCACATGGAGCCCCTGGGTTTTGTTAGTGGCCTCCCCAGAAATTGTCCTTTTCAATCGCGGGCTCGTGCAATAATTTCATCATTCACGTGGTATCGAGCAAGATGGCTGCTTCGTTTTTCAACAGAATTGCTGCCTTGGGTTTAGGCCTGGCTGGCATTGGTGGCGTGGTTAATACAGCTCTTTTCAATGGTTAGATAAAGTGTAATTTAGTTTACTTGTAGCTTGGCTGAATTGAGGAAATGATCACGCAAGTTTAAGGCCGATCAAAGATTTTAGTTTGACAGCCTTCGACCCGTTTCGACGGCTCGCATGGTCGAGCTCTTTAATAGTACGATCCAAAATTAGCTCTAGTTTGCAGTTAGTTTATTCGTCCTGAAAATGTATGAGGAGAATTTTTATGCAGGCCAATCTTGTAAGCTGTGGTCTTAATTTTGGATACAGTTTCAAACTGTTGCGTGCTTTGTACTTTTTTGTTGGTATCAAAAAGGTAAAACTTTTGAAAAATGACGTTTAAGTTAACTTAATATATCATTGAACACGAGGGGCTAATGTGCAATACGCTGTAATGAACTATCATGAATAACAGTTAATATACTGTGCGGTACTGAGTCACATTTATTTTCTCCACCGATATTGATTTTGGGTTTAAGGGGGCTGTGGCCTCTGAGTTTTCGTCCTGGAAATTTAGAGATCTGTCATTGTATACCTTCAATTTTTGGTGAGGAATGTTCCCAGAATGCAGGAAATAAAATCTCAGACAAACAAGATTTTAAAATTTTCTGAGAAGTCATGCCTTCCCCATGAATGGTGGAACCATATTTTGACTTTTTACGTACTTTGATTTTTTACAAGTGATCACCAGAGGCGCTAACTTGTAAGGGGTCTGGTGATGTTTTTAAAATTATTATTTAATGCATTTTTTGCACCCCCTGGCTGCACCATCCCTGTTCCCACCCCTATATTGCTATAAGAAAGATTGTGCTCATGCTAGAACAGTCTCCCATGGTGAAAATTCCCAAGCTCTCCCTGTTTCATCGTTTTGGTGTAGTTGATGTAGAGGGGACAAAATTAGAGTTCAATTGTTAAAAACTTTTTTTCTTGCAGTTGAAGGAGGCCACCGAGCTGTAATATTTGATCGATTTCAAGGTGTTAAACCTGATGTCACTGGTGAAGGAACCCATTTCCTAATTCCGTGGGTTCAAAGACCTATTATATTTGATGTCCGTAGCAGACCTAGAAATGTACCGGTGATAACAGGAAGTAAAGGTACGTAATGAGGAGTATCACTTGGTAACATTTAAACAGCAAGGCTTGAACTGTTTTCTTTTTAACACTGCTTACAGTTTCAAGAAATGAAGAGGAAAACTCTGATTTGCATGTCAAAAGATGTGTTTGTAGAGGTTATTAGCTATAAAAGATTGGGAACAAAAATGTTATTCTACACCAAGAAGCAAAGGCTTGAGGAATTCCCTAGTTTGTAAAGATTTGGGAACTAGCAGGGAAAAATGGATGATTGTATTTTGTTTTTACATATTTTCTAATTAATAATTCAGTAGACTATAAGCCCAAGTTTTTTCTATGAGCAAACAGTCAATGGGGCGAAGTCAAGTTGACTATCACTGATAGAAAACAAGATTAGAGCAAGTAGTCTAATTGTTGTACTAGACATAGGATTACAGCACAAAACCTACAGATTTGCAAATTTTAATTCTAAACTTAAGATAAATTTTTGGTTTTAAGAGCAGTGGGTGTGATCATTGTCTATCAGCAAATAGGAAATGATAGGAGAACCATGCCAATCAGATTTGTAGATCTCCAATAGAGCACAGCTGACTGGCTATTAAATAAAACTGTTGGAGTGATCTGTGCTCATAGTTCTTTAAAAAACGTTGAAAACAGATCTAAAAAAGTAAAATTGTCTCTAAATTTTAGACCGCCTTCTACAGTCTTCTTCAGAGAATGACGATTTCGCATGATTCACAGAATTTTAATAAGCTGGGACATTATTGTTTGTTGCCCCCTAGGGAGGCAACCAGTGACGTGTAAATCCTTGGGAAGGGTGCTCTTTCATTTATGGAGTTTTTGTCTAAGAAAGAGTGCAAAGATTCCAGAAACAGTCTTTTGTTCTTGCCGCTTACACCTGTTTCAAGAATGTTGGCGTAAATAGGATGTAGGATATTGGCGTAATAGAATGAATGATGAGAATGTTGGCGTAATAGGATGTTGGAGGAGTCACACACAGCTGACCAAAGGCCAAGTCCTGGATCTACTCTCCTTTTTCTTGCTCAACAGCTATTTTGTATTTGAGGGAACCCAATACCATCAGGTGTTGGGGTGTGCCGTGGGATCTCCGGTGTGTGCAGTGATCGCCGAGCTTGTAATGCAAGAAGTTGAGGAGAAAGCGTTAGAAACTTCACCCGTTAGACCAAAGTGGTGGTGTCGCTTTGTCGATGATTGGAACGCTTGTATTAAGAGGGACGGTGTTGAAGTTTTTCACAGCCACTTAAACTTGATAAACGCCAATATTCAGTTTACAGTAGAGATGCCTACAACAACTATGGGCAAGAACAGCATAGCCTTCTTGGACACTAACAACACCGTTAATGAGGATGGTAAGATTGAGGTGGGTGTATACCGCAAGGTCACAAATACGAGCAAGTATTTAGACTTCCATTCACACAGCCCAGCGCAAAGCAAGAGAGCTGTCATTAAGACTCTAATGGACCGAGCTAAATGCATTGCATCAACAACTGCACAAAGACAAAACGAGAAACGACGTGTTATTAGTGATCTAGAAGCTAATGGTTATCCAGAGAGCTTCATCAAGTCAGTTGGTGAATCGAACAGAACAAGCACGCAGCCAAGACCCCAGGAGAATCCAAAGGCATACGCGTCGATTCCATATGTGAAAGGAGTGTCGGAATGTATTCAACGCATTTTGAGCCGCGAAAACATCAGGACAGCTTTCAAACCAGTTTAAACATTGGGAAATTTTTTCAAAAAGCCCAAAGACCAGCCGACAAAAGAGCAATTGAAAGGCATTGTGTACAAAGTGACCTGTAGGACATGTTTTTTCACATATGTTGGGGAAAGCAGAAGAAATTGGAAATCTCGGGGGCCCAACACAAGCCCGGAACCAATGGAAATGTCAATTCTGCAATTAAACAGCATGCGGAAACCGGCCACGATATACATCCTATTTACGCCAACATTCTTGAAACAGGTGTAAGTGGCAAGAACAAAAGACTGTTTCTGGAATCTTTGCACTCTTTCTTAGACAAAAACTCCGTGAATGAAAGAGCACCCTACCCAAGGGTTTACGCATCACTGGTTGCCTCCTTAGGGGTCAGCGAACAATAACGTCCCAGCTTATTAAAATTCTGTGAATCACGCGAAATCGTCATTCTCTGAAGAAGACCGCAGAGGGCAGTCGAAAATTTACAGACAATTTTAGTTTTTTAGATCTGTTTTAAACGTTTTTTAAAGAACTGACTGGCTATTAGTTAATATAATACAATGTATAACCTTTGTTACATGTACATGTACTCCAGAGAAGAATTTTAATTACTAACAGTTCCTTGTTTGTCCTGCAGATCTACAAAATGTCAATATCACGCTAAGAATCCTGTTCAGACCACAGCCACATATACTACCCCAAATGTACATGAACCTTGGAGAAGACTATGACGAGCGTGTTCTTCCATCAATTACAACTGAAGTTCTCAAGGCTGTTGTAGTAAGTAGTCACCATAGTCTCGTCAAATGTTATTCTTGTCAATTGATACAAAATAACTTGAATTTACAAAATGCTAATTTGTACTTTTAGGTATGGCCTATTTGTCTTTTCCTGAATCAGTACCCACTGGGCAAGTAATTTGTAAATTGACCAGCCCAGGCCAGATGTGTTGTATGACACTGATATTGCAAATTTCTGAAGGCAGTGGTCCACTTAAAAGTAGCAATCCTTTGCATGTACATGTAACAATGCTCTGAATGTAACGACCTCAGGTGGAGATGTTACTGCATGTACAGGTAGCTTGAGTGAAGAAACCAAGGACAATTTCAGATGCATTGAGTTGTATAATAATGTTATAATACATGTATTACACTTTTGCTGTTCTGATTTCATTCTGCCATTATATGATGTGGATATTAATAAAACCAATTTTTTTCAGGCCCAGTTTGATGCAGGAGAGCTTATCACACAGAGAGAAGTTGTAAGTACTGTCAGTTGAAATTTGGGCACTTGTTAATTTTTTTTACTGCCTGGGACACTTTTTTTTTGAGAGTGAAGTCATCGGCCAATTGTTGGGTTGAACTGTTTAGGATCACTGTGTCATGCTCATAATCCGCAAGACATGTTGCTTTCTTGGCACCTTTCAACATTCAGGCGATCAAATGGGAGCTTAGAAAAAAATTGACAATATACTGGACAGGGAGAGCACGTGGTCAACTGATATCCCCTTTAGGAAAAGAAATAACACTACTGGATACTTCATGCTTCTGTCAAGGCAGGAGTAATGCATGCCACTGGTCAGTGGTGAGCTTTCAAACTATTCCATTCATTAACAACGGAATGGATCTCATGTGTACATGTGATTGTTTAAGTAGTGGCCACAGAAGTTATGGGGTACTGGCTAAATGTTCAGATTTTCGGCGTAACCCTAACTGTACTTTCAATTGTGCAGGTTTCTCAAAAGGTACAAGAATCACTGACAGAGCGTGCTGCAAGTTTTGGACTTATTTTAGATGACATCTCTCTGGTGAGGATTATTTGTTTATTTATTTATTTATTTATTTATTTATTTATTATATATTTATATTTATTTACTTATTTATTACAATTCAGTGGTGTAAAAAAAAGATAAATAAATAAAATATGTTGTTCAAGAATTCCACTGTGTACATTTGTATGCTTTTAGAACATGTTCAAGACACATACATGTAGGTCAATAATATAATCATATCATTATCATGTCCTTTGAGTGAATGAGGTGTAAATTTAGCTAATAGATTCCATATTGCCTTGTGACTGTTCAGTAATAGATTGCAGATGACATCCAAATGTTGTAAGAACAAAAAAGGGGCACACGACTTATTAGGCTGTTGTGCCACCAATGGTCTTACCACATTTTGATGTCATCTGTGATCTATTACTGAACAGACATCATCTATGGATCTTTCCTCCAATAGATCATAAGTATAACAACTAATCAAAATGTGAGAATAATGTGACGTATGATGTAATTATGGTTTCAACTCTCTTCACTTCAGACACATTTGACATTTGGCAAAGAATTCACAGAGGCTGTTGAAATGAAACAAGTTGGTGAGTATAGCAATGCTGATTACAACAGGCAAAAATCTAACTGGACCAAACTCTGGGTGATTGTTTCCTGTCATGAACAAAATAAAGAAAGCGCAGTAAACCAGTATTGTAGGGTAATTCTGTCTTATCATGGAATACAAGATATGCTAAACACTATTAAAGCACTCTTAGCCAAAATAATGTTGTGACTGAAATGTCTGGTTCTCATTTTGTTAAGGATGCATGATGTCATCCAGTGGAAAAAATCCCTTCTTAAAATCACCTCACCCTTCCGTGATTTTGATTGGTGAAGTGAAACAGAACACACTAAAACAACTCTAAAACAATGCTGTGCATTAGTGGTTTGCTTGGTATCCCTGTAAATGGAGTGAAAGGATAACATACATGTACATGTAGTTATCATTGAAACTGAGCATAATTTATATTTTTGTGTGTTTTTTTACCTTATAGCCCAGCAGGAAGCAGAAAGAGCCAGATTTCTTGTGGAGAAAGTAAGTAGAAACACTTGTCACTTGTACATGTGAGGGCCTCCAGAGAACATGATTTCATTTCAAGGGAACAAGTGATATTTTTAGGATTAATTTGAGGGAACAAGGGATGCCTCTTCTATTTAAGGGAACTTTGACAAAATAAATTCAGAGAGCAAATGGAGTTCAATGCATCAAGGAAACATGCTAAAACCCCCCCCCCCCCCCCC
>Ga0126338_10001455_pt1 | contig 15341 bp, 5 predicted proteins | sample OrbCmetagenome_2_FD_92529 | JGI IMG/M metagenome (GOLD analysis project Ga0126338, IMG submission 92529) | Coral microbial communities from Petempiche,Puerto Morelos, Mexico - Orbicella C C metagenome | ecosystem: Host-associated > Invertebrates > Cnidaria > Coral | place: Petempiche,Puerto...
CTGTCTATTTGACGTCTTCGCTTTATTTTCAGGAGGTTCACTGGATGCCTTTTCACAAGATTGTCTCGACGCACATAACAATTACCGCGCCAAACACGGTGTCCCTCCGCTGATGTGGTCACATGACCTAGCCGAAGGAGCACAAAGCTGGGCGGACCAACTGGCGTCAACTGACTCATTACAACACGATCAAGCCGCTATACAAAACCGAAAGATAGGTAGGAAGGCAGCGGTATGATAAAAAAATATCAAACAATACTATGGTGTTAAACGGACTCCCAACTGAAAAGAAACTAGAGCAAAATCTGATGTTTGGCGAGTACCTGACCATGGCGAGTACTTGTGCAAATGTTCATCCGTTGACAAATACGCTATTTTGCATGAGGCGGCTCAATAACGATTCCCATCAACTGAGGGAACTATTTTGAACTATTTTCTCAAGCATTAACTTTATGAAAAAGAAAGTGAGCCATGAAAGAGAGAATGGTTCAAAAGTCTTTCTCTACCGGGAAATAAAATAAAGAGAGGTTGCAACGATTTGAGAAAACATCCCCTTCCTTCATAGTACACAGCGCTCGTAACTACAAGTAGGCTACCTTAGTGTAGACGTAAAATTTGGCCTCGCCGAAAATGGTCTATTTTATCATGATTTTCATACCAATACTGTGCAAACGTAGGAGGAGCGGTGGCCTCATGGTTAGTGCGCTCGCCTCCGGATCGCGCGGTCCGGATTAGAGACCCCTAGGCGGGGACATTGTGTCGTGTTATTGAATTGAGCACGACACTTAACTCTCACAGTGCCTCTCTCCATCCAGGTGTATAAATGGGTACCGGCGAATTAAATACTGGGGGTAATCCTGCGATGGACTCACACCCCATATAGGGGGAGAAGAGATACTTCTAGTTGCTTCTTGCTACAGAAATCGGAGAAAAATGTCCGCCTGATGGGCCATTTGGCTCGTATATATGCAGACTTTACTACTCTACTATGCAGTGTTGGTTGTTTAGTTATTCTCCGAGAGGTGGTAGCTTAGCTTTCAGTTCCGTAAAAGACGTTCTCGGAAAAAAAATAAGGTGTCTTCGTGTCAACGTGCATGACGCAACTTACATTTTTGGAGGTGTATGTACTATTGCTAATTTCACAACAACAATCGCAGGATTTTAAGCATTCCCTCTGTCAGCCTTTTAAAAAAAATTATATTTTTTTTCTTCATTTAGGGGAGAATTTAGCATATTTTCAACCTTCTGTTCCAAAATGCCAAGGCGCTATGGTTGACAACTGCGTCAATTGTCGCGAGATGGTCCAACGCTGGTACGATGAGGTGAAAAACTATGACTTTGATAAGGGAGGTCCTAAAACGGCCGCCGCACCCTACAAGCACTTCAGTCAGTTGATCTGGGCCAACACAGCTGAAGTAGGTGTTGGGACCGCGGTCAGTAAGCGGTATGGCTTCATAACAGTTGCGCGGTATAGGCCCACTGGAAACGATGGCGACTTTGAGGAGTTTATAAGGAATGTTCCCCCTGAAGGAGGTACGCCAGAAAAGTTCTACTGTTGGACACTTTTGAGCATGCCTACACAGTAGGACGTCGCTATTAAGGAAATGACATGCATACATTGATGGTGCAAGTTCTTATTCAGAGTTTTATTGGAATTTCTTTGAATTTTAGAGCAAACTTATGGGAATTAAATAATTAACTATCTCATAGTTGCAACTACTTTGGAAATGTCGGTAACGAGATGTTTCATTGGAGATTATAGACGATTCAGTTTGATGCAAAACAGTGTTTCTGAGTTACGTAAAAAACACTTTTTAAAAAAATATAAGGTAGAAATCATTTCTTCTATGATTAGACTGATAAGCTTAATGTTAAATCGGAAGAAATCTTTTCACTCTTTTTTAAAAACCCAAACTGATCAGCTGTAGTCGGGAACTGCGTCCTCCACAGGCCGTGGAAAACACTGAAAAAATAGAAACTACCTTAATTCTTAATTCAAGCGGAAACGATTTTGGCGTAAAATGTTTGCGTGGAAAAAAAAAGCTTTATATGGCGACCAACTTCTGGTTCATTGACCAACCAAAGCGCGCGTAGTGTCTCAGTTATTTTACAATAGCAAAAATCTGTCAGTTCCCGGCTACAGTTTATCGATTTTATTGGATTGTATTACTTTTACGCGAGCAAATGAAAACATATTAAAGAGTGGAAAAATATTATTTGCTTGCTTCCAGTGAAAACAGGCCGTTGATTTACTCTTACTATTTTGCAAGGGCCGCTACCAACGATGTCGCCACCGCTTGAAGATGAATCAAAACCCCTAGGGGATGTACCAACCCCTACCCCCGTGACAGAAACTCCAGTTGTTTCTGCCACAAAAGTAGACTCAACTTCATCGCAAACGGCAAACTCCAAACAAGATAAATCAACTGATGTCACGGTCCTGTCCCAGACGGAAAAGTCATCTGTAACAAATGGCGCTATAATTTCCGCCAAAACCGCCGCTAAGGTACCGGCCGCGCCGCTGCAAAAAGACAAATCAACTGATGTCACAGTCCTGTCACAGATGGAAAAGTCATCTTCTACGAATGGGGCTGTAATTCCCGCCAAAACCACCGCTACAGTGCCAGCCGCGCCGCTGCAAAAAGGTGCCAAACTTGAAACTCAATCAACGTCAGGTCAACCAAACAGCAAAGGGACGCATGGCAAGGGTGGCTTTGTGCACACGCTGACAGCGAACGATGGAACGAAGGCTCAAGTGTACCTCAGCAAGAGTGGAGCCCACGCGGGAATAGTATTTAGAAACAAAATATCCAGAGGTAAGAATGCAAAAAGCACTTGAGGAATTGAGAAACCGCTGGATTATTAAAACAGGACCTGAAAGCTCTTCAATATATCGGATCTGAAAATAAAACACTTGAACGTCCAAGTAGCTTTACACATCCTTGAAACTCACGGAAACTTGTATTAGTTGCAGAATGCACTGGCAAAACATCGGGCTAGCTTAGTCGACGCAATGTTTCCCTAGGTGACGTTGTTATTCAAAGTTGGAAGGTAAACAATTAACTCTAAGAAAATTGACAGACCTTCCAGTACTTTAAATAACCTTGCATCTGGCTTATATTCTGCAACGCCTGTGGGATACTCAGACACCCCCAATGGGGCCTCAGTAGAATATCACTCAGTAATTTAATTGTGATTTAATAGTTTTTATTGAATTTTCCATAAGCTTACTGACATAAAAGACTCACACACCGAGTTACATATCTTGAGCATACATACAGTAAGGACTAAACTAAGGAAGCAAATCCTACAGATCATTTTCTGATTGACATCCTTGCGCCATTTCATGTGATGGACAAATATCTTGCCTTTTAATACAGCAATCCTGCTTTCCGATCAGTGACGTAATAACTGCGAACTTGTAGCTGGTTGAAACTGAATTAAGGCACGATAAAAAGAGGTTATAGTTTTAGCCTGAATTTCAGCCAGGTTGTTCGAAAGCTGGTTAATGTATAGCCTGCGAACGCAGACTTATTTCTGGTTGTCGCTTGTCTCCTCCAAAAACCAAAATAACACTTTATTTTTTTTTCTGCGGAGACAAGCGACAGCCCGCAATATTTCTGCGTTCGCAGGCTAGTTAATGTAGTAAGAAATGCTTTTCACCGCTTATGTTTTATGTAGTTTAAAATTATTCCAACTCAAAACAAAAGAACAAGCAATATAAACTCACCGAAAAGTTACAAAATGAAACTGAAATTAAAATTCTTGCTAATCCTGGGTTAATATTAGCTTAATTTGTTAATCGGGCTTTACACAACCCGGCTGTTACACTGACTTACTCCCGAGAAAGCAAACAAAGAAAAAAGCAGAAACTGCTATTCTAGGCTATTCTTGTAAATGATTATATTTAAACATGACCTATTTTCCTTTTTCAGTGAACGAAGACGAGGACTCGACTGGTGTAAAAAGAACGATAAATGTGCTGTAGGAACAAATGAACATATTGACTCATCATCTTAGTACTGGAATACGGTTATAGTAATGGGCAATCCCGGGACACAATCAAATGACGTAATACATGTAAGTTGGCTTAGGGCCCTTTCAAGGCCAAGGGTAAAGTTTTTCTCGATACGAGCCGGCCAAAGCCGGCAATTAACATTTTAATTTCTTTCATTTTAATAAAAGCACCAAAATTAATATAGAAAGATTATGAAATCGCGAAACGGCATCCGCAGTGTAAAAAAGTCATTCAAATGTCGGTGTGTACTCAAGAACGAGGACAAAAGTTGCTTCCGAAGCTGGGTTGTTAATGTTATTGTTGTTGTTGTTGTTGTTGTTGTTGTTGTTTCCTCTACGTTCACACAGCCTACATAGCTTAAAGTGAACCAAACACTAGCAAGGGGATGTGGTTCGCAATTTAGGGTCCGTGAAAAACTGCCCGGCATAATTAGCCAATCAAATTCCAGGATTCAGGATTCCCAGGCCGCAGAGATGCTTGAAAAAATAAAGAAGGTATATTCATTATGCCCGCAATGTAGCCCGTATTAAGAGCCATACCCTTTTAATCAATTAAGTCGTATATTAGATTATACAGTCTTTTCATGAGTAGTTACTGAACAACCGAGGGAACCATTAGACCTAAGGACTCAAATTGTATTACACATTGCAACGATTTCGTTTGTTGCCTACGGTTTGTTACAATATAAGAATGAAAACCAATACAGTACACGGAACTCTGTTGTTGTAAAAGTATCTACTGACTCGTAACCAGTCGCTATTTAAGGGTCGGACAGGATCGTTTCAGAGAGAAAGACGTCGGGATCGAGTGGGGCACGCAGGGAGTTATGACCCTTCCTTTGAAACACCACGGGTCTTAATCCGCTCTACAATCCAATCTTCTCTCCCCAAGAATACGTAAATAGCGACTGGGTCAGAGTTTGAAGTAGCTGTGTGAATTATTTTGCCGTGAATAACAGACCGTTCTCACGGGAGTACAGAAAATGACACTTAAAGAGAAACACTCTTTTCCCTGGATATTATATTGAACGATGACAATAATGCAACTGAAAACAAGTTTAATTCATTTTAAGTTCAGTATATGGTTTTAATTTAAACTGGTACAATTCTTTTAATCGCGATTAAAAACTTCAAACTTAATACTAGAGCCTCGCAACTATTTAATTCCTAAAGGAAAATAATTGTTAATTATAGGTAAGGGAATTGACTAAATGTAAAAATAGTTTCATATGCGAAATAATATTTAAGTTGTTAGACCGAGGTAGAAAGGAATTTATTTCTCCTAAAGAAACTATGTCAATGCTTTAACTTAGTTTTCTGGCATCCAATCACGGGTTGAAGAGGATTAGGGCGCATTCCGAGCGACGAAGTGGTTAAATTTTTTAACGGGTTTCGTCTGTGACTTAGATCGTTAAACACTTCAGCAAATTTTGTAAAGAGCAAAACGACAGCTGAATATTCCCAACAGTGATCAAAACCTTCTTTCTCCGTACCTTGTTATTACATTGCCAAGAAGGAAAGTGATAAGATAAAGATAACGATCAGCTTGGGAATGGCGTCTGGACGTATCAACGATTTCTCCGAACTAACATTTAAAGATCTATAAATGTAATCTAGGAACTAATTTGGAACTTAAAGGACTATGGTATTACATGATGTACTGTGATAAGAAGCTGTAGTTAGTTAGATTAATAAAGATCTGGACTTAACTCTTTGCGCGCTGTTTATTTCGCCTCTCACGTCTTGGTTAATATTGTCTAACGAGACATGCACACCTTAAAACATTCAGATTACCGAGGCAGAGATTTGAGCAGCTCATCTTTAGGTCTTTTTGTTCTTTAGTAGATGGTTAATAAAACATTTCACAGTTGTGCGCTTAGTTACCTGGCCTTTGAATACGAACGAGGTTAGAGGTTAACTAGGTTTGATTCAAAACGCCTCTGCTTTTCTCCTTAAAATGCAAACTAGTTAGCGTTAACAGAACTTGAGTACACAACAAAAGCAGTGAGGTCTGTATCAAAACAAGGTCACCTCCAGCCTCGCTGCCATTCAAAGGCCAGGTCACTGACCAGACAACTGTAAAGTGATCTATTACGCCACTGGTGTAGCTTTTCAATCGTCATGACCTCTCTATGCTAACTTTTTCTAAACAGTTTTTCGTCAAGGAGAGAAAAAAATCTTGAAATACGCCACGATACTTCCATTTTAAGTTCTAAATCAAGGTACACTAGGTGACATTCACTTAATTTTCAGACCTACCTAATTTTCCAAATACTAGGAGGTGGATATTTGGGATATTTACTGCTATTTCATGAAATAATCTTCCAGAGTTTTCCTTGGTCCATTAATTTGTAATGTCCAGACTAGAAACGGGACAAAAGCAACTAGCAAATGATAAACACGTGCTTGAAACTTTCACCCTTCTCTTGACTAGAAAACGGACCACAAATATTAATGAGGAGCTTGTAAGAGTATAGTAAACACGGTTCATATCCCATATTTATCTGCGAGTAAAAAACAGCCTGGAGAAGCCATCATCTAGAGATGGACATTTTGATTGTTTTCGAGGCATTTTGGAGTAACAGTTGAAAACTATCAATCATAAAGTTTCTAACTTCGCCAAATTTCAAAGTAAAACTTCTAAACTAGCTCAGTTACCATTCCTTATGTATGTTATTTCTTATGCATTTGGTTAATAATCTTTTACTCCAATTGCAGCAAATTCTCACTTCTGGTATCTATAGATTTCTTATGTAGTAATAAATAGGAGAACTTGTTTATTGGTTTATTTCTGCTTGGTAACCAGTACTAGTATTTGGCTTAAGTTGGCTCAAAACAGTTTCCAGCACCTTCAGAGCCGCCTTAAATTTTCAAAACTTTAAGGTAGCTCTGAACCCTATGAACAGATTTTTTAAAAATCTTTGCCGAAAGTTGCGTCTTATCGTGTTACCATGTTTCACCGCGCCGTTTTAGAATTATAAGCCCCTAAAGCTATAATTAAGGCTATTTTTAGCAGGCCATCTGTTGCTTTGATAACCTAATGATTAGGCAGTTTTTTGTTACCAAGATTGTAAAATCAAGTGATAAAGAGTGGTTATAATGACCCATCAAAATCTAAGTGCTGGAAACTGTTTTGAATCACCTCAAGTCTTCTCTTCGGACTAAGAGGGTCCAGCTATAATTTAATTTGATTTTTGTTTTTCGTTTACCTGTTTGTTAATTGTTCGTCCAATTGCGACAGTAGGAAATAACAAATTGTACCACATTAGCAGCTATTGTTTTCGTTTCTGAAAAGAAACACAACTGCAGTTTACAGCTAAAATCTATAAAATAACAGATAATAAACTTGTCTAAATAAAATTGGAAAATAAAACAGGAATTCAAAAATACAAACATGTTAGTAGCACTAGAAGTTTGATATTGTCAAGGTTCGAATTAATCTATTCAACTAGCTACTTTTCAAAAAGTGCTCGCGGTTCAAAGACAGACGTTTCCTCACTGATAGAGGTATAAGAAAAAGCCTGCATCAAAGAACGAGAGAGATCACTTGATGTTTTGGCATTGTAAGCTTCAATAGTTCTTAAATGTCGAGTTCGAATCCCAGAAGCAGGTACTTGAATGGCGTAAAATTAGAACATCCAAACTAGGGTTCGCGATCTGATTTTAGCTAGGATTTAATGACACAAATTGTAAAATTTAGGTAAGAATGCTTGCTTTTGTAATTAAATGAATCACTTCCAGGAAAAATGACAATTTGACAAGAGATCGGTTGAAAATCCCAGGAAAAACGGGTACCCGTTAAAAGTTTAAGATAACTAAACGGAACATATCTTGAAGCTAAATAGTCAAAAAAACGATTAACATACAACTTGAAGAGGCATCGTAATCATGAAACCAAAAGGTAAGGTAAATTAAACACAAATAGCCCTAAATGGTTAGGAAGAAATTAGATTTAGTTATTTGCAAGGACAAAACCAAATTGATCCCGTAATAACATGTACTAAACTATCCGTAACTTAACCCCCAAAGGTTCTGACCGAAACATAACTTCTCCTTATGATGCTGATACATATTCAGCTGAGTAAGAGATGAGACGTGAAATACTTCATAAACGTACGATATTCAGTCTCCATGTACGACCAAGTTATCAGAACTAACACAAATAAACTAATGGCAGTCAAAAGAGAGAATTGAGATTACAAGCTAGCTTCTAGCTAAAAATGCGAAAGCTCCGTTGTCAATAAAACTGCAATACGAGTGCAAAATGACTAACTTGACAAATTAAGGAAAACCTTTCCATTCGAAGTCGGATGAAGATCTTTCCTCTGCTCGTCATGATCAACGCTTCGTCGTGTGTTTTTTTCTTGCACGCAGCTACTGATCTCCTTCGATCACCGGATATAACTGAGTATTTCTAGCTGCGTTAAAGTTTATCAAGGTACAGAACGATCTCCAAACCTTGATTACTACCTCAGATAGGAATGTCGACTTAGTTCCCGGGAGATGAGGTAACCAAAACAAATCGACACGGATAACTGAATAACGTGCTCTGATTGGTCGGATATCGAGTTATTACCCGCGGATGCCGGTATTATGAGGTAATAAGTGCTACAGGGGTGATTTTTTGATGTTTGTGTAATCCAACACACTCAAGTGAATCGATTCGATCGCCGCTAGCGAGTAAAAAGAAAGAAGAAGAAGCTTTCAATTTCATGGCTGGGTGAATGTTTGAAAGCTGGAAAGTCACGCTTGAGATTCCAGGGACATCACTGAAAGAAGATTAAACGGCAGTAACTGTGTTTACATTTGTTCTAGCCATACTTTGGAACCAAATTCACGAAACCTACATATAGCAAATTACATTTACTTTCTGAGAACTAATATATGAAAGCTAATGGCTCAATATTTCTAACGATTTGAAAATCAAAAACATATAAGATGTTTGGAAATCAATTTGTTGCGTTTGAAGAACGCTCATAATTTACCAAGCGCCGTTCTGTCGTGTTTTATTTCTGCTTTTCCTTCCTGCAAGGTTGGTAATCAAGTATAATGTTCAATAGTTGTCCTTAAAAGCTCGTTACGCACCAAGGGAAACTTTCAATTTACCACTCGCCCATCTCACAGTAGCTTTACAAATAAACATCCGGGAACCATTTTAACTTCAATGTTTCAACGTGGATTAGAAAGAACAAAATAGTCAGACTCTCAGCACAGTTGAATTTACAGCTTCCCAATCTTCATCTTTATCAGTATGCCTGTTTAAATTTACAAATAAACACGGTAAAGCAAACCGGGAATTGCATCTATGTATATCTCTCTTGTCCAAACGCTTAATGGGTAAAATTTGTTTACTATGTACCAAAGGCACTTTTAAGCAACGCGACCCATCTGAAGTTGTGGTATTATCTCCTTTCTGAGAGTCACTCGCGGCTAAGAATATTTTTTCTTGAGTCCACCTTAATAAGAAGCTCATCCATTTCGTTTCATCGCAGGATTTACGCCTTTCAAAACATTTTGCAGGTACCCAGTTACACACCTGAGTGGGTTAAGTCAGAAAAAAGTTCCTTCCTTAAAGAACCGCTGATGACAGCGACGACCACTGAGGCTCTAGCACTCTTGACCTTTGAAACGAAAGGTTAAGGGTTCAAACGATTATGACGCCTCGCCTTCGACCACGTTTTATAACATAACTGAGATACCACGCTCGCTCTCATTTGTCGATAGGTGTGTTTAGATGAGACTATGTAAACACGGTTCTGACGTTTTAGATTCTCGCGTTTTGTTGAAAATTATTTTATAAAGCAATGGAGTACATCTTCCGTGTTTACATAGCTTCATCTAAACACTTGGTGGGTTGGGAGAATTCTCAAAAGTTGTGGGCAAACCCTCGACTGCGTTCCGGGTTTGCAGAACTTCTCGAACTCTCCGAGTCTCCCCTCGTGTTTAGATGAGGCTATGTAAACTCGGAAAATCACTCTATTGCTTAAATCTAAGAGGCGAGGGGAATGGGGTTATTATAATATCGATATTTCGCGTTACGTCAGCAATTGAAACAAACTAGGTCTTTCTTTTGGCCCTTGGAGAATTTGAATAGCGAACCAATCAAAACTGGAGGTAATTACATGTAGCAGACGCAAAGCGCGGGAAAATACGCACGAACGAGTCATGACTTTGTTTTTACTTCTAATTGGATGAAAAAGTGGCGCGAATTTTTTTTAAGCCAATCGTGTAGCGTAGTAAACGCAAAACTAATTACTTTTCGACACTTAAATGAAATCCAGCTTTACCTCCAGTTTTACATTGCAAGTAATCTGGATTCATCGTTATCAACTTGCAGAGGAAGGTCTCAGGAACATTCAAGAATTTGCTCGATGATTACTTTTAGAGCGGTTTTCAGTGAATGTCGAAAGTAATTAGACAATTACTTTGGTTTTGGTTTTGTTTTTACTACAGTTTGAGATTAGCTTAGTGGTCTAATTGGTAAGTTATTGGTTTTGGTTTTGGTTTTGGTTTTACGACACTCAATTGAAAACCGCTCTAAACATCTCTGAGAAAGATTAACTGATTTTAATTATTACTGGAAGAAGTAGAGATCTTTAAATAAAAATTCGAAGTTAAAAAATTAAGGAAGAAATTCATAGTAACGAGTGAAATTAGGAAATAATTTCACTCGCGTTTTGTCAAAATTGTAATAATTTTCTCAGCAATTTTGACAAAACGCAAGTAAAATTATTTTTTAATTTCACGAGTTTACTATTTGATTACCTTTTAATATCAAAGGTGACAAATTACGCTTACAATCGTGGGTTTTGACTTGTTTTTTGTATCGGGAAATCTCGCGCCGAACGTTACAATGGCAATTTTGTAATTTCACATGTGAAATTACGAATCAGGAGTGATTGGTCACCCATAATATTATAATAGTTGTCCCCTTCTTTTCTCCCATTTACCTATAATTAAGACAGAAGATTATTTATTCAAGCAATTTTCAGGTCATCACCTCTGCTTACAAAGCATTGTTGCTGTGATTCGTTCGTTCCCTGGGAACTTACACCAGACAAAGAAAAGGCTTATTTTGATTATAATATAGAGCAAAGAAGTCTCGAGAATGTAAACGAAGACGTTTTACGCGAGCGGGCCTTAGTCCCTTGACATGCACAGCGCGCGATACATGCGCAGCACGATCCACTTATTTAATTATTATTATTACTATTAATATTATTATTATTATTATCATTATTATTAGTATTATTATTATTATTATTATTATTATTATTCCTCTTCTTTTTCTCCTTTCTCGACAAAAAGGAGGTGGCTTATTGTCAAAGCGATGCACGGGTGTCAGAGAAATAAATTTTGGTATCACCAAGACGTTTGAAAAAGCAAATGGGAAATTCTGAGATCACAATTTATGAGGGAACAAGCCCTAGAACGAAAAAAAAGAAGTCTCTCCAGATATCTTCGAAAGTCAGTTTATTATTATGCGCTTGCTTGCCCCTTTGTTTTCCGTGACCCTTTGTTTTTCTTTGTTTTTCACCTGGTCAGCAAAAAGTTTTGTCTGCCAGTCCTCGCTGATTTAGTAACCCCAAAAACATAACAAGAAACAATGTTTCCTTAACTATGTTGCCAGACAAGTTTAGCCAGACTTCTACCCTTCTTCCAGTTTCCTGCTTTTGGTTGAATAACTCATCAGATAACACCTCGATTATATTTTTCAATGAACATGTTTTAATTATTTATTTTACTATTTTCTTTTCTTCGCCAGAGTGGAATTGCTCCAATTCAGTACGTGAATTGTAATCTCATTTAAAGGGTATTTTACATTTACACTTTATATTCTTGTAACGTCACCCAGTGACATGAATGCAAGATTAAATAAGTAAAATTTAAATAAATACAAAAATAAATAGGGAAAGCTCAAGTAAATTGGAATAAATTACACCGAATAAAAGTGGTCAGAGATGGTGGCCTTAGATTTTGTGTAAGAGTCTATCGAATAGAAATCAAATGGAAAACTGTTGCAGTCAATGATAGTTTTTGACCAGAAACTATACTTATAAGTGTCTCAGGATGTAATGAGCGGGATTAATTTCAATGGATAAGACGGTATAGTTTTTAAAAAAGACTGATGTTGTAGATAACTTGGGATGTAAAATAGAGGCCTGGTTTTAAGGCCTGTATGCAAAAGTGCAAATCTAGCTACTTGTCTCCTTTTCTCCAGCGTTGGCGAATTTAGTTGCTTCAGGGATTAATTAGCCTTCTTCTCTCGCATACCTTCTCGTTATAAAGCGTGCTGTTCTTCGTTGAACCAGCCAGTTATTTTAGAAAGTGGCAAGTGTTTTTTCGAAATGAAAGCACAAAGGTGGCGAATTGACAAGGGATTCGAAGCGTACATGTTATGCTAATTATTTACTTGGTAGTTTTCACTGGAATGTTATCCCAAGCATTGTAATTATAAAATACTCTCAGTTATTTCTGGCAAGGTCACTTCATTACATTTTCATTTGCTATTTTAATTTCACAGTATTTATTCAACCAATAAGAAGGAAAGGTGAAAAGTTAAACAGATGCAGTTTGCACATCGAGTGCCGAGTTAGGCTGCAAGTGTCAACGGATTTTGAAACGAAGGATAGCTACCGCACGTACAAGAAAATCGTTCAAACAGTTAAGTAGATTTTCCCTTGCTCAGACACAACATTTAAGAGCAGCAAACTATAAAAAGCAAAGTTTTCAACTGGATATACAAGCATCCAACAACAGCACTGTTTGAAGCTGTGTCCCTGGTAAATGGCGAGTGTGTTGCCCGCAATGGCAAAGGAAAACTCAACGGGTGAAGATTACGACTTCTATCTTCGGGTCATAAATGTTCCTGAGTTCTGGCTTGGTTTAGCTACAACAGGCTTTGCGATGTCTGCAGTAACTTTTGTATCGAACGCCATTCTGCTCTTCATTATTTACAAGGACCCTCGACAGTCGTTTCGCACGGCGCCAAGTTTCCTAATCGCCAATCTGAGCGCATCCGAACTTTTGCTTGGAATTGTAGTTGTGTTTCCCGTGGCCTTGAGAGATGTGTTGCGGTACCTTCAATTGCCTCTGTCTCACGCTGGTCTGCTGAAAGCTATTATCTACATCATTGTTTCCACGACGCTGTTTGTTAGCAGGTTCACTTTGATCGCGATGTCCTTGACTTGTTACATTGCGATCAACAACCCCATGTTCTACAGAACCACGATTACCGAGAAAAGAATCAAAATTCTGATTGCGTCGATATGGATTGTAGCTCTGCCAATTTCGCTTCTTCCGGCAACGAATTTAGCGGAGAAGACGTACACACTGATTTACCTTCACACTCACGTCTCGCTTCCCGCCATTGTTCTGACGCTCGCGTATATTAACGTTTTTCGCGCGTTCTCGAGACGCAAACAAGACGCTCGTGTCAGCTTCAAAAATTCACGGATAGACAAAAGACATACGTTGGCGCGGGAAAGAAATATGGCCATCACTATCATAACCATTCTGGTGTTGTTCTTTATCACGTGCGTTCCTCTCTATACCACGTTACATTTGCTATACCTCTGCAAGACATGCCAAAAGTCGGTCACGTTTCATAAAATTGACGTTGTTGCATCACGTTTGTTGTTCATCAGTTCTTCAATTGATCCATTCATCTACGCCTGGAGGGTTCCAAAATATCGCCAAGCACTGCGCGATTGTTTCAACATTCTAAAACACAGCTTAACATCCAGATTTAGGTCAAATCTAAATGTGGGGTTGTCCTTTTCGAGGAAAAGTACGACAAACATTAACAGTTCCTCGTCTTGTTTGAGCGCTGTAAAATAGCGAGAAATCTCTCCGCTGGTCAATATTCCCGGGCAATCTGCACAATTATACTTATTTACTTCAATGCAAGATTGGCTTCAGTTTCCTCGAAATTGTAATGAACGAATGAATATTGAGTGGGGAATAGTGTGCGAAACAAATAAGACGAAAACGGCCAGAAAAACTAAAGGATATCCAATAATTTTGAGAAAAAGTCTAAATTTGTTTGTCTCTTAAACAATAGCTAACTGGCCATAACAATGCCCCTGGTTCCAGAATACAATACAGGTAGTGTTTTCAAAGGGAAAATTAGGAAAATAGAGATTCCAGAGAGGTAATTAATGTATTACTGAAGATTTTATCTTAAAGGCGCGTAATGAATGTAGATCACTGACAAAGTGTTGCTTAGTGACTCCTTTAGAATCTCACTGAACTTAATAGCTTGTTATAACATAAAAGTAACTAAATTTATGATTACGTTCAAAGAGGATAACTTCATAGCCATAGCTGATGTCGCTTTTTTTTCACAGACTGCCAGGGTGGGAGAGCAAAATAAATTTAGTTACAAGAATAAAGGATTATTTATAACACGTTTGCTTGTATTCAGTTGCTGTTGGTTTTGAGTCGCTATCGCTTTAATCACTTCGTTTCTTTTACCACTGAGAATTTGTAATGAACTGGTCCCAATTTTTACAAGCTTTCCATTTTTTTTCCACTTCCTGAGCAGAAGCTCAATTTAAGACGCAATCCGATAGGAAATCGAACAATTTCTGTTTTTAATGGACAAAAATCTTGTATATTACGGTCTTTTTTGCATATTCTAAAAGCTAAAGATATAAATAGTTGCCTGAAATAACACCAAAAACAATTTCTCATGGGAACTTGAGCAAATAAATTTCAAAGTTCAGAGAAATGGTGCAATCACAGGTAAAATTTCATCATCAGTTTCATTTCACCAGTGCTTTCAAGTGTTTTATATGAACTTCAAGATTTGTTTTCGACATTTGGTGTTGTTAGAAATGATCGCTTTTGAGAAGATACTTAAAATAGTCACAAAGAAGTTTGCAATACAATGTAAACAACCTCGGTACAAAGTTCAGTTGCCAGCTTGTTACCCGAACTTGTGGTGGATTCCTTCTTAAAATTATTTCGATATTAAATTCTCGCACCTGTCCCCTAGCGTATTTGCTCATTGTGAAAAAGAGTGGTGGTATGGGTTACAAGTATCGGTGCGTGCGTTTACATGTTGTTTGGGGTATGGCGAAATGGACCCCGAAGAGGAACTCTGATGAGGTAGATGTGGGAGTGATGTGTTCTTTTTGGCCCAGCTTTGCAATATTGCGATATTGAGTTACTCCAGAAATTGCAAATTCGTAGCAAATTTACTTCTGAGAAGGCCTTCAAGTTTCGCTAATATTTTCAGTTAAGTTCCAAAAGTGTCGCAAAAAACTCGAGCAAATTACCGATCAATATTGGAACATTGCAAAGCTGCGCGTAAAACAAAA
>Ga0126338_10001456_pt1 | contig 15331 bp, 11 predicted proteins | sample OrbCmetagenome_2_FD_92529 | JGI IMG/M metagenome (GOLD analysis project Ga0126338, IMG submission 92529) | Coral microbial communities from Petempiche,Puerto Morelos, Mexico - Orbicella C C metagenome | ecosystem: Host-associated > Invertebrates > Cnidaria > Coral | place: Petempiche,Puerto...
ATGGTGCTAACATGTCTGGATACATTCACTTGAACGAAAATGCTTGTAGAACACAAAGATGAAGGTATTACGTAACTTGTCGAAGGGACAACCAATTGTAGTTTTAGTGATCCTTACAAGACAGAAAGACTTTCACTTTGACATCGCAACATTGTACAAAAATACCTGTTACAACTCTGCATAACTTATGTGCACTTGTATACCAACTTGTAACAAAACTAGACCATTCTATTTAGGTTTTGTCACTGAAAATATGTCTATTAGGTTATGCTTAGTATAGTAAGGTAGTCATCCTTTAAATAATTACCAAATTCTGGGTGTTAACTCTTTCAAGCATGTATTACACTCAGTAAAGAATTTCATCTTTGTACAGAACGTTCCAAGCCTGGGGTGTGTATGTTATTGCTGAACAATGTAAGTCCATTTTCTAACCAGATGAACAATATTCTGATGCTCTAATAAAACAGCAAGCCAAACGCTATTCATCATGATACTCTGACTGGAACAAAGTGAGGGTTTTTAAAAACTAGGTAGGACACCTGACCAATTACAACTCCACACAAAATTCCCCAAGTATTTCTTCAACTTAACTACACTCCTGAAGAGACCCCCTCAATAATTATTAGCCTCTGCCCACTGTTACCATGAAAATAGGGAATAAGTGATTTGGATGTGTTCTTTGAAATTATTATAGGGGAAGGTAGTCTTGAGGTAAATCCAAGTGTTGTGATAAGTTCTTTCTTGGTATTTGCCTTATTATATGGTTAGCTCGTGTGGGCAAGATGAACCAAATCCTGTGGCGTGATTGGACGCCCGAGTGGGCAAGATAGCCCGCCGTATCCCTCAAGAAAAATTTGCCTGAAAGCCATAAAATAAATCCTTTATTGACCAACGTTTTTCAGTCTGACAATTTGGCTGGATTTTGGCCTTGTTCTTTTTTTGAGTTTATGGAGCTCAACTCTGTCTTGGTCCATAACCACACAAAGAGAGGGCTTGGCCAATACCAAGCCATCTTGACCTCATGCTTGGTCAATAACCCATATGCACAGACTGTTTCCAAGGAAACGGTCATAAGCCGTGTATTTTTTTGTTTTTGAAAGCCTGCAATTTCAAATTAGAGTGCCATATAATAAACTATAACTAACCTAGCTTGCTCAAGCCATACTGGGGAATATTGACCCTCGGTTGTTTTAGTCTTTTCTACACTCAGTCCATACTGCCACAGCGTCAAGCCAACATTCTCCTGTATGGCGCTTGCCCTTGGTAAGTAAGAGGTTGGTAGCCAAAACTAAAACTCAGTAAAACCCATTGACCCAAGAGAGACCAGAATTGAATTTCCCATGACAAGTTCAAACATATTTAGCTAACAGCTCAAGGAAAATTAATGAAATGATCACCCAAGGGGGCTTAATGTTTCCACATTCTCCCAACTGATAATATGAGAAATGTATAGAAACTATTGAGGAGAGTTTGTACAATGTATGTTGATATTTTAAACACTCAAAGGGTTTTAATAAGGTCATTCTTTACAGGAATGTGTATAAATCTGAGATGAGTGCATTCTTTTGTACATAGATCACTTCCATGTATCTACAGTTCATCATTAGCTAATTACAACAACCATCTTTCATCAATCAGCATTTTGAAGTTTAACATGCATTAGCATCACAAAACTGAACTTGTGAGCTGTAAGACAACAATGGACACGACAACTGTACAAGTAATAAATATTTTGTCCATCCCTGTCTTAAATAGAATGATGATACAAGAATAAAATTATTAATACTTTTCTAAAAAGTCTTGACATCAAGGTATAAAAATCTCATTTACAGTTCTGTTGACCTATATTACCTATGCATACCTACAGTATAAAAATACCAGCCACTTTCTGTGCCTGTCCCATGAAATATAGTTCTCAGTAATTATAAGCTGGCCATATGAAACACAGGCACTTTGTCCCTTAATTTTGTCTGTTCAACTTCATGTAGAGTCCTTCATCGTGTACACTGCCAGCATGATACAACCTGGGTTTCCACAAGGCAGCACACTGCTTCTCCGAACCATGAATTAAATGCTGCTAAACTTGTCATGCTCTTGTTATATGTTTGTAGGGGTTGAATTGAACATCAAGGAAACTATACCATTTGGTGCCTCATACAAACTTTTTTGTACCAATTTTCTCTATCCAAGAATCTTAAGTAACTGGTCTAATACCAGAAATATTGAAAAACTAACGGATAACATTTTTGTTTAAACCACTTTGCATCTTTACAGGATGTTGCCAATAGCTAAAACATTCTTATCAACATTACAGTGAGCATCAAATCTCTACTGAGGATTTCTTTGAATCTAAAATTATTTAAGCATAAAAGTTCCATTTACCACCACGGTTTAACTGAAGAAAGTTTTAGCAACCAAACCTTGGGGAAACTACTTACCGATAGAAATTAAAATGATATTCAATCCAAGCCCTACAAGATGGCCTTATTTCTGTGACTGAGGTACGAGATGAAGCTAATGGCTATTTTCTCCATGAAGTAGCATAGAATAAAACTGATATTTTTGGTTTTTAACTGACCATTTTCTTTTTTAAAATACCTGTAACCACAAAAGGTCAAGTCAGCCTAATAGAATGATGAAACATAAACTCCATTTGAAGTTGCGGATGCACATCACACATATAGAAACCACACAACCCAAAGAACCTCAACATTCATCATGACACAACAGGTTTTTTCTCACTGCTACAACTACTACTAGCTTTGCCACTTGATGGCAACTTTGTTGCTTGACTTGTAATACTGAAAACAAACTGTGCACAACCAAGCTTTATGTAACTCCCATGATGCAACAGGGCTGTGCCTTCCCATCCTGCACCACTGCCACCAATCAGGTTTGAACTACTAGTAGTACAGTTACAAGCTTTGACGATCTTTTGCACACCAAGACCAACAGTTCTTCGAGATCCTTTTGGTTTGGAGTTTTGTCTCACTTGTGCAGCAGCAAGCAATTTGTTTTTGCTGACTTTGGAAGGGTCAAGATCCTTTGAAGACACAACATGTCTGTTGATTTTATCAGAAAAGTCACAAGAGTATAAGACGTTGTCTACGTATGTTCCATGTTCGCTGTAGTTTATAAGTTCATACTGTTTTGATGTCTGTGGAAAGAAATAATACAAAATTATTACAGTGAGTTGTAAAGAAGGTCTACAATTTCTGCGTACATTCAGGACCTCCGTCTTACATTTCAAACAAGAATTGCAGACGTGTTTATTGATTCAAACTTTCAATGCACCTACAGTGCATGGCATAAATATCAGTATGGCATCTTAAAGAGTGCATTTCTTTGCGATCATCTGGATCACTGATTCAAGAGACTCAGATTTTATGGTGCATCAAAGGAACTAATAAATCCTTGCCCAGCACTTTTAAGTCCTGGACATAAACACTCCTAAAATGCTGGATCCAAATAATGCCTACAGATATACTTTGTCCTGCCACTACATATCTGAGCAGTACCTCATCATAAAATATAGAACAATGCTTTTCAGAAATGAAGTTGCAATGTCCATATTCTTGAAGACAAACATCCATATCTGGACCTAAAAAAAAAAGAAAGCAAACAGAATACTCAAAACCTTTTGTCAGGAAGGAATTTTAATAGTACATGTAATATCACTGCATCTTCCCAAAAGTGTCATCATCATCAACATCGTCATTTGTCCTTTTCAAGCCAAGTGATGCATAACGCCTTCACACTATTCCTCCAACTGGGCTGGTTCTGTGTTGCCTTTTGGGTTTCACTCCATGAGATACGAGCCAAAGCCAGCTCTTTCATTGCAGTCCTTATACATAACATTCATTTCGTAGATCTATTTTGAGTTCCTTGAAAGCTTAACTATCAGATTAGAACTAATTATGGTAAATTCAATCTACATTTCTCCGGTCCTTCTATCTCGAACAATCTGGATGAAGAGATAAACTTTTTATCTAAACAAACCTTGACTAAGCAATTTCTAAGTTCTTATGCTTAATGCTAGCTTAGTGTTTTTTCTTTAAGGTACTATCCCTCTTAATTAAACAATGCTCTGTCTATAACTAGTACTATTACTACTTATATTTCTTTTTATATTTATATCTATATATATATTTTTCTCTTTCTACCTCTTCTTTTCTTTATTTTTCCTACAACCTATTTACAGTGTAATAACTCTTGTAACTACTCAGCTCATTTAGTTTTTACTATTTTGAGTAGTTTTTTTGCTTATTTAAGTTTAATATATTCTTTGCTGTATGATATTCTCTGTATTATTGTGCAAAATAAAATGGTGGTGGTTGTTGTTGTTGTTGTTAACTTTTTATTTAGCTTTTAACTGATCTTCTTAGAATGCCAAATTTGTAATCATATTTATTAAGTGAATGAAATAAGCCTAAGTATTCCACAGTTTGCATAGCTGAATGTGAACTTCATTGAATTCAATATGAAGCATCATTATTACTGTTAATTTGATCAATATTAATACTATCATCTGACAATTCTTAAACTTGTCAGCCAATTAAAAAGTCAACAACCGCATCTACAGATCATACTTTGACTTCTTCAACTCATACATTAATGAGAAATGGCCATCATTAAGACAACAACCAAAATCTTTGTCAACGATGAACAATATGGCAGAGGAAAGTGATAAACCACAAACCTTGTCCCAAAGACAGACACTTATGAATCATTGGACACACAGGACCAGTCCCTGATAATGGACACAACACTGCTATGGATCTACCTGCAGGAACTTCAAGAGAAAATGCATTATACATCAATAGCACTGTCAGAAGCAGAACAAAGCGCAACAACTCTATTGTAAATAATTATTGTAAATTTATCATCTAACAAAGCAGATAATCTAATAGAGATTACTTTCAACTTTGCCGTCATATTCAGCAAGAAAGGATACACTCCAGGTTATAATCCAAAACACATTTGACTATGTATACACAGCCACTTTGACTTGACAAGAATTACTTTAAGCACACCATTTTTTGATTCCCTGATTACTTACCAGCTTGTTGAGGGAGAACTATTGTTTCTTTTAAGCCATTGAAAGAAATTTTTCTAGCTGCTCCTGGGCTTGGGGGAACAGGCTGCAATTGATAAAACAAAAACTTAGTAAATCTAAAGCCCCAGCCAAACAATCGCAACATGTTGCGTGCGTTTGGCCACCGTGTTGCGATGTGTTGCGCCATGTTGGGTGTTGTCGGCTCAAGTTTGAAAATAGTCAAATTTGAGCCAAAAACACCCAACATGTCGCAGCACATCGCAACACGGTGGCCAAACGCACGCAACATGTTGCGCCCAACAATGTTACGATATGTTGCATTGACATGTTGCAATGATCATTTGGCTGGGGCTTAACATTGGCCAAATTAATACTAGAGATGAATATTATTATCCAATGCCAAATTTACCAGTATATTACGAGATGATTTATCAATCCAAGATTTATCTGTCTCAGATGGATAAATCATATAGGTATAAATCTGGTGTTTAGACAAATTATGTGGCCAAATTCATCTTCAACTGATTCATCTGTCACCACAAGAAGACATGCTGACAGACCAATTAGCTAGACGATTAATCCGTGTCAAGCAGAGGAATTACCCATCTCAGACTGCTAATTTGTCTGAGACGGATTATTTTCCCTTGTATAAATTTGGCCATTGGGCTTTAAATTGCCACTGCATGGAAATTTTAACTTTAATGTCAAAAATTCATTGAATTTTCAAACCATGCAACATCAAATTTCTCCTTACATTTCTTATACCTTACCAAGCACACAGGTGACAAGAATAAGGAAAATAATCAAGTAGGGAATATAAAATTTTTATGGTGTATTGTCAAATTCTCAGAACGAACATTAAAAAAATGTATGGATGCCAGGAAGGAGAATTAACATTTTAAGCAAAAAAAATCTAACTACCTTGGTCTGTGTGAGGAGCTGCTGGAGCCTTTGATAGGCCAACACTTGAATGAGCCTTGGATCCAACTTGGCCAACTCTGTTTCTGACAGAAAGAACTCAGTTCACAAAAACTGAAACTATTTACCATACAGTGACTAAATAACCTCAAACAAATATAAATCACATTACTGTTTGAACACTAAAATATTACCCTTTTGATTTCTGGCCTTAAATTGATAAGGTGAAAATCAACAATTTTTTGCAAATTTGTCACAGATATTGAAACTTTTTCTAACCATTTGGTTACGTTAATGTAGCCTCATGAAAATGCTCACATGGAGCTAAATCCTTCAGACATATAAATAAAGCTTATCATTATTAAGTTTATGATTATTACAGTCACCATCTTTTCCCCATCAGCAGTATCAGAGTTAGCCAATTGTCCCCACTGGATTCCCTTGACTTAATGGGAGAGAGGCGTACTACATATGTATCCAAACAAAACAATTATCTTGCCAAAGAACATGCTACAAAGATGATGATCAAGCTTTTAAGAGAGTCCTTACACAACAAAGATCAACACACAAGCTGTCTCTTGACACTCAACTATAAAGTGAGATCCTCAAAGGGAATTAACAAGAGACAATACTGACCATTGAATGCGTCAACTCCAGCTGCAGCACAGATACTGTTTATGGCATTAGCAGTTGCCATGGATGTCGCAGCAGCTGCCTGGTTAACTTTGTTAGGACTTGAACCTATTGAAACTGGTGTTGAGGCATTGACAGTTCCAATTTTAACTGGATTGACATTTGCAGCGCTTCCTGGTGCTCCTAATGTCACTATGCTACCACCTGGGATTTGCCCAGTACCAGCTGCAGACAGCCCAGCAGTAGCAATTGTCTTAATTATGTTTCCACTGTTTGTACTAGTGAGTACTATAAGTTTTGTCGGAGTCGACGAAGCAACTTTTGTTATGCTGGTGCCACTTGATCCAGCTGCAGTGACAGTAGAAATTGTTCTGGTTGCAGCACTAACCGTAGTGTTCATTACAGAACTAGACGATGAGACTGCCACTGTTTTTATAGTGTCCGTCGCGATTTTTGCTTTGACATTGTTAAAATGCCCAATATCGCTGATTAATTTTGCAGTGTCACTAGACAACTGTTTGCAATCAGCACTTAACTGGGTCAAGTCACTACATGCTAGCTGTTTTTCGACAGTTTTAGGTTCCTGTTTAACAAGAACTTGCGAAGGTAAATGAGTCGATGATACAGCACAAACATTGACAGGGTTCCCTGAACTTGCAACTGACTTTGTATTAAGGGGTCCATTCATGTGAGTCTGTAATTTTGACGGAGACGCATAGAGTATTGTCAGTGGTTTTGTTACTGTTTTTCCGCCGCTGGTGGTGGTAATCGTAGTGGTCACAACTCTACTTATGCAAGCATTTTGCACACTGCTACTTGCTGGTGATGCAGAAACGTGATTAGGTAAGTCTGACTTCGAGGTCAGACCGTTTAACACTGATTCTTTCCCTGTTCCAGTACTTGAAGAATGGACTGATGTTGAAGATGATGAGTGTGTACTTGAATTTGATGTTTCTCCTTTCACAGAAGATGTTTCCACATGATTGGAAATCAAAGTTTTGTTCACAGATGGCTGTGTCAGATGTTTAGCAATGCCACATTGAAGGCTTACCACACACTTTAGCCACTGAAAATACAAAGAAAACAATAATTAGATGTTTGATGAAAAGAGTGAAAATCACTTCAACAACAACATAATTTTTTCATCTCCACAAAATCGCAAATCCAATTTTTTCATTTGCCCTCGTATTGATGAGTATATCAGAGTGGTAAATGCAAGCTCAAAGACCTACCACAACATACTAGTTATAAGCCCAGAGCTTAAAATCTTCCCACTAGAATTAACACTGGTCGGGGCTTGAAAAAAACTTGAATTCAAGCTTGCCCTTGGGACAAACAGCCCTCAAATTTTACTTGCCCTGGGCAAGTCTTAGTTTGCTGTTTTAATGATTTAGCTGGCAGACAACTTGCCTGATCCCTTGCCCATCAGGGAAGTGAGAATGAAAAGTTACTTGCCCAGAAGGAAAATCTACCGGTTGGGGACAATGGGACGGCACTGTTTTTTGGACCCTGCTGTTGGTTCAGATTAAGATATGACATCCCTGTTATCTGCATGTATCTCATCCCACTGTCTTGGCCATCGTTAGCCTTACCTCTTCCTGCTCCTCGGCAGTTGGTGTATTGAGAGGCATTGAGTGTAATGGTAGGGGTTCCTGCATCTTCTTGACGTGTTCTGGAAGCAGTCGGACTGGTGGAGAGTTATAATGGTCTTTGATGGCTTGTGGAACCTACAGTAAACACAACCAGTTGAACCTAGAGTTCAAAGGTATTCTTGAACATCTCAAAGGAAGAATATTCTCAGCACAGGAAAGTAATTCAGGGTAGGCCAAACCATGATTGTGGGGGGTGGGGGGGGGGGGGAGGGGAAAGAGGATTTCTGCACTCATTATCAAAGTGGCAAGACAACACAACAACTTATCAAAAAAATTACGATATAATAATTAATAATTATGGTGATTTTTCCTGGATACTGGTTACTTTTGACAACTCTGGAGAAACAATTCAGAATATGCTCCTTTTCTTCTTGGATCAGTTTGCTATCATTAATTATAGCACACTGATCCAAGAAGAAAAGGAGCATATTCTGAATTGGTTCTCCAGAGTTGTGAAAGGTAACCAGTATCCAGCAAAAATCACTGTCTCCTTTACAAACACAAACACACTCACCAAAGTTGCTCTTCTTCTTGTTGGAAGGAATGCTTTTCTTTTAAAGGAAGGATGCTTCTTTAATCTGACATTCACAATAAAAAAAAAAAAACATGAAAAACATGAAGTTATTTTGCCGGCAAGTCAGCTGCACAGTAAAACCTGGTTTTCAGTAGCGACAAATTAAACAAGCAATTCCTACAAATATGGAGAGCACAAGAGTCCTTTTTTCCACAATGAAAACAAAATCAGTGCATGAAACAAAATATTTAAATATTTGACTTTGCATTTTTCAGTGTTTGTAAAGACGAGTGATTGGACTTATGTTTGCATCATTGGTGCTAATCAGGCTGATATACATGTATATGAAGTAAGGAGTTTTGTGAAATACCTGTGCACTCGCTGAAGGAAATTCATCTTTATCGTGTGTTGAGATATATTACTTCTCAAGTCATTATATGCTTGTACTCTTTTGCTGAAACGAGGGTCGCGAAGCCCAGGCTAAAACAAAGGATAAGAGAATTCATCAATTAAACAGAGATATAAATGGAGCTAAAATGAAATTCATTGCTGTTGGACAGTATGTACCAACATTTCTATCAAGTTGCCCCAACAATATTTGTCAGTGTCAATTTATGTTCCTGGGGGTGATAAGACCTGTGTGATCTTCGCATCTTACTTATTAGTACACAAGCAGGGCCAATAGGGGCGCTAACCCAGAACACCCATCACAGCTGAGTATGCTTGATGCACCTGTGATGTTATGGGTAAACTTTCCTGAAGTTGATACAGTGCACACATAAAGTAAAAGGTTTGCTATGGGTGTGAAGACCAAGGCTACAGGTGAGTCAAAACTTGATTCATGACAGCTCTAAGTACACAACACATGAACCACAAGACCAGGTTTGATCCTGGGCTTTTTGACTGGGAGTGCTAAGCATTAGCCATTACACTTTCCTAGTAACTATCCAAAAGTATTTCACTGAAATTCAAAAGACCTCAGATAGAAAAGAGCATTTGACAAAATCACTGTACAAACAGACCTAACAAGAGGATAGTACATGTACCTCAGCATGCTCAGCATGATTTGGACACATCCACATGCCACTCGGCACTGTCGTGAGTGGGGGATTGACACAATCCATGTGAAATGCTAAAGGACAGAAGTCACAATGAACAAGCCGGCCAGCCAGTTCACTCCTACAAAAACAAAAGAAAATTTACCATTAATTCAATTTTAAATCTAATCTCTTGATCAAATCCTCACAAGTCTATTTTTAATGTCCACAATTAGATTATGAGCTTGAGATTTCTATCACTACCACACATAGAAATCAAGTGCAAATAATCTAATTGTTTTAGTGTAAATCTACTAGTTATTCAAAACTTTTTATAAATCCTCTTCACAGACACTTCAAAAATGCAAAGAAGTGGCCATCATTTTGTTAACAAGCAAACTCTTCTACACTACTCGCTTTCTACAACAGAATAGATAGTGAGTAGCATAGCCAATCAGAGAACAGCATTCATGATAGGACGGTAGCAGATTTATACCAATATGAAATAGGTATAGATATCAGTGAGAAGAATTTGGTTATTGAAAGCTTATAAATGGAGTTAATAAATACTGTACCTTACCTACTACAAGCAAAGCAAAGTCGCCCAGGTGGTATAGCATGTTCTTCCTCGTCACCATTTCTGTAGACAAGCAAGAATAACTAAGATTACTGTTCTTGCTGGCTTTGTGATGGCTGAATTTGACAAAGGTTTTTAGTACAATGTCTCTTTTACTCAAACTACACGGAATTCCTATCAACACTTACATGAACCTTTTCCCATTCTTCATGGGAACTGCTTTTTCCTCTGTGCTATTTTTCCTCTTTCTGTCACCTAAAGACACAACAGAATATAAGTACATTTAAAAGTGCTACTACAAAAACTTATCAAACTCTATAACCTGAATTTTCACTGACTAAGAAAAATATTTCCAGTGGCCAGAATAAGACAAATCAAATGATCAAATCAAATTTACTTTAATTTATTTTTTGGCACAATTTTTATTGACCTAAAAAGACAATCATTGTCAGCAACACACCATAACCTCCTCCTTGACTTTAAGGGCCTTAGAATTTCCCTGAGAACATACTACATTCCTTTACAGTTTCCCGTAAAACAACACTTGCCTGACCTGTCACTAGGCCTCAATGAGAGGTAACATGCCAAAGAAAATTTCAAATATTTCCATAGATAGAGTGCACCTCCAATTCCTTCAAGCACATGACTAGTAAATAAGGAAACTCTCAATGATAAATCATACTTGCACAACAAAATTCTTTGTTATACATCCCAACTCAAATATGTTTGAAATTCAAGTGGAGGAGAGCATGCTACAAGTCATGGGTCAAAACTCACTAACTCCCTAGGGAAACGACAACTTGAACTTTCAAATCACATTTGGTTAGGTTGTGCACCTTAAAACCATGGCAAATTTGTCTACCAGCTGGCATTAAGCAAATACTGTTTTCACAAAACTTTTGCTTTATACTTGAGTTAGGAGGTACAACAAAGCACGTAATGACTGGCCCCACAGGAAACAGTGAGTTTTTGTTTGAAACAAAATTCACTGTTGCCCTTGGGACTAGTTATTAAGTGCTTATTAATCAATGATCATGCATGAAAGCACTCATACAGACTGAAATGTAATTTTCGCCTGAATTAGACTTGCCTGGAAAGTAAGTGTTGCATTTGAGTTCCGGTGGAAGAGAAAATGTGGTTGGATTTTTCCCAGTTGTCATTTTTACCAGCGTGGAAAAAGGAGATTCTGATTTTGAATTCTCAACATGTTTAGCAGCTGGCATTGAATGAACCTCATGTCCACCATCATTTACATGGTCTTTTTGGTTGCTTTCCTCCTCCTATAGAAAACACAAGAAGTCATTTCAGAAACATTCCTCTACATTTATGTTATTATTTAATTACCTCCTCAGACTGCAGTATTTATGTCGTCCAAAGCACATATCAGTGTGATCATGTTTCTTACCATATTTATTACTATACAAGTTTATTTTTTTGCAGAAAATTTAACATCCCTGGTTTTAACACATCTGCTGTGTAAATAAACACTGATATTGTCAATAAGCGAAGTTCCTAAACAGGTTTGCTTGTGAGAAATTGTAAATAGCCTAGGTATCTCATGAGGTGCCTTCTACAGTTTTTGGAATTTGATTTGACAGTTTAAATCCAGGAGAACAGAAAGTTTTGATCACAACTTTGTCAAGTGACAAATGTATAGATACTAATCTTTGTGGTGATTAGATTTAACCATACCTAAAAATATTTAGGAAGCTTTATTTATGGAATAGCTAATTACAGGTATTACTCGGGCTTCCATAGGAAAGCCCAAGTCAGAAAATGCAGGCCATTCTTTTTCTTGGTCACCAAAAGGGGGTCATAGTACGGTGCCAGGTGTTCCTAGCAGAGAGCGTGGAAACTAGGGATGGGAATAGCAACAACCTGCAAATTGTGTGCTTGCTCTTCACAAACAACCTAATTTACAGAGGATGCGTTTCGTGAACACAAAGTTTTGGAAAGAAACATGCCTTATACGCTCATCTCACCTACAAATTCATTAGCTAGAGAACTACCCAAATTAGCAAAGTATAACCTAGTTCTCACGAACAACTCAGATGTTGAAAAAATCAAGAATCTTCAAAAACAGAACTTCGAAAGAGAGGCAAACAACAAGCAATTGGATAAAGAGGATACTCAACAAAGCAACTTGAATTAATAGCATATATCTCAGCCTAACTAGTGCTAAATATCCTTATTCTTGTACTTGTTTTTATTGCGTTCAATACTTGTAGAAATGATTTGACATTGCAATACAAAGCCTGAGTAAACACTCTTACACAATCTAGTTTGAAAACAAAAAAGACGAAAGGCGATCTGTTTGCCAAGCTTACAAATTTCCTTCACTTTCTTGCACCCAGGAGACATTAATCAACATCACAAATATACTATCACAAGTTAGTTCAAACATCTACCTCTTTGGGCATTGCTTTGCATTCATTACAAAGCCATTCCCCATCTGGAATATCATCTTCTTCCAAAGGAGGATCACTGACAAACAAAACACAACAATCAACAAATATGTAGAGACATGAATGATCATAACTTTTATATTATGTGGCTTTTCTCATACTTCCTTCACCTGCCACCATTGGTATAATAGTGCATATATTAGGAATTTCCAAAAAAGGGAAAAAGTGACAATGGGAAAGTAAGCCATGAGAGTGCACATTTATAACACCACTTTGTGATTTAAGCTGACAACAAGAAGCCACACTTAACACAGCTAATTGAAGATGTACTAACTTAGCACATGCCTTATTCAAAATCAGAAACCCTATGATTTAAAGAATGATTGTTAGAGTACCCGGGCCTGGTGGTGAGAATGCAGGAATAGATAAACAGAGGAAATAAACAAGATCAAGTTTCCCTGAACTAAAAGGTCGGTATTTGTAGCTTTACTCATGAAAATGTAAACTATGCAAAGCCAATCCATTGTCAGAAAGGAACTGCATCCTTATTTTTTTCACATTTATTCCCAAATTTACAAGCATTGTACCCTTGTGGAACTTTTCCTTTATTTATAGTCAAATCTACAATAAACCATTTTGAAACCAAGCTTTGAATCTTTTGTTCACTGTGATAACAGCTTTCAGAGTATTAAGTTCAAATAAAACTTCTTAAATAACATATTGTGAAATCGCTCATGAGTCTTAGAAAATGTTAGGACTTCGCAAAACCTTACTCGAGGAAAAAAGACAAGTGGTTCATTTGATCTTGTAAACAATGAAACGGAAGACGCTTGACATAAATTACAAACAGCAAAGGAATAAGAATTAAAGAATCCAAAAGTAACTATTTCGTTGAAAGTTTAGTGACGGGAAATCGTACCAGGGTAAACAAAAGGATGTACAGGTTGCTTTTTCGCGTACTCGAGAGAATCAAAATGGACAAAGATACTGCAGTTTCCAAGAAATCACTACGATTAAAATGTGCCTCGTCCAACAAGTTTTTTATCGCAGCTTCAAGATGAAAACTGGAATAATTAACATAAGCTGTCACTGCTAGCGGGTGTCTAAATGCGTTAAATTAAGCTTTTTATCTGGACTTTTTGCATTGAACAAGGCCCGACTATTGGAAAGTCAAGACCTAAAAGCTCAACTTGGCTCCGAAAAGCGGATCAATCCTTAGAAATCAACCTAATCGGTATTTCTAGTGAAGATTCAAATTAAACTAACCAGCAAGTCAAATGAAAAGCACAAGGACAACGGTCGCAGCAGAGCAAATCGCCTCCCTCGCCACAACTATCACAGTTGTCGTTGTTGACAGCACGTCCCTGCTTCCGCGCTTCTTTGTCCACTTTTTTAATCCTTTTGCCTGATTCCTCTGACTGTGGAGGCTGGATAAGGGCTTGAATCCTCTGTAAATTATAGAGAAATGGATATTCATTAAAGGTAAACAAGCAGAGCGAAGCAAGAATACCTCTCAAGAGAAGTAATGTTGAGAGGAACTACAAGATTCTACGCACATCCATCAAACTTCCTTCTGGATCCAAGTGGTCGTAATCCATTTTCCAAGCACCTCAACAACTTCTTAAACAATTATTTTCCGTACATTCACGGAGAAAATAGAGCTTGTTTTTTTTTCTGTGCGCGAAATTCCAACTTAGGGGAACAGTTCGAACAAATTGCCGCCCTCCAGTTGTTCCGAAAAGAGGGGCATTTTCTAAGCCCCTGACCACCAAAATTTCTTTAAACTCAGCCCACTGGTGGCTGAGCCGTTGCTTTCTAAGAGGACGTAAAAGAAGTTTGTCAAAATTGCAAGATTATGACAAAAATGTCCAGTAAGTAAGAGAAAGCCCTCTTCTACCCTCGAAAAACAGAAGAACAAAATTTGTCAGATCGAAGGCGCATGCGCTGAAGATTTACTGCGCATGAACAGCTGTCTTCGCACGTTACCGCTGAGCGAACGAAATGCTCATAAATTCTCCTCAGGTCTCCCGCAAACTCCCGCGAACATTACCATAGTGGGGACCGTGAGGTCCAGTATAGGGTCCCGTGGAGTAGGTTTGTCTGCATTTCAGTTCCTGGCGAGTCCTATTGCTGAAAAGGGGTGTATTCATCCTGTAAGGTCTGCGCAATATAATGGAAAACTTTTGGGAACTTGTCATATTTTGAACAATTTCTTTTTCACTTTTGAAAAACCTTTTTTGCATTCCGGAGCAAGGCTGGGCTGAGAAAAGATTTCAACCCTCCTAACTGTTTAGCTTGTGATTTTCTAAAATACTAGATCCAGGAACATGCAGTAAGAACCATGCCAAGAAGTTATATTGTTTCTACATCGTGGCACTGCACAGGGACTGAAGGAAATGTTCGTTGTTTTCAGGAACCCATTTTATAAAATGTCTCAGTCTAACCCGCGATTACGCGTTCTTTTTCTCTCGGCTTACAGACAAATTAAAAAAAAAAAAAAAAAAAAACCGACCCCCCCCCACCCACCCCCCCCCTCCAC
>Ga0126338_10001457_pt1 | contig 15322 bp, 6 predicted proteins | sample OrbCmetagenome_2_FD_92529 | JGI IMG/M metagenome (GOLD analysis project Ga0126338, IMG submission 92529) | Coral microbial communities from Petempiche,Puerto Morelos, Mexico - Orbicella C C metagenome | ecosystem: Host-associated > Invertebrates > Cnidaria > Coral | place: Petempiche,Puerto...
CTTTAAATACCGATTAAATAAAAATGGCTTTTCGGGCCCGAAAAGTTTCCGGGGCTTTCGAGAAACGGGCCTCAGCTTCGAATCGAAAATTAGATGTCGATGTTCTTAAGGACACTCGAACCGTGAACACTTAGCATTTTTCTGTACATTTTTTAGATCACTATAAAATAAAGATTCTTCGTGTAATGAGTAATGTTAGTATTTTTGAAGTGTAAAAACATTATACCCTCTTGTTAAAAGGAAGGGCTTTGCATTCTATGGTCACTAAAAAATGTACAAAAAATAATAAGTGTTCACGGTTCGAGTGTCCTCACTGTAAAAAGAGTGTAGTCGGCTAACTGTCAGTTCCTGTATTTCTACAGCAAAAGGCGTTCAGCTTAACTGCGAACCAAATCACATGGAAATCGTCCTTCCCAAAAACCTTATTCACAATCTTGAGCATGAGCACTTAAGCCTGACAGACCCAGAATGCCGAGCGCACGGCAATTCTACTCACTACAGCTTGTCGACCGACATCACTAATTGCAGCACCACATCGCACGTGTACAAAAACTTTATCGTCTATACAAACAGGGTAATGGAGTCTCCTAACGAAAACTCAGACGTCATCACTCACGTAGGTGTAAACGAGATCCTCGTCCCGTTCAGTTGTTATTACAACGATTTGGAAATTGTTTCCGCTGTCGGTTACAAGCCGGTGGCGCAGAAAATCCACGTGAACGTCCAAGGGCGTGGCGAGTACGCATTGAGCCTCGATATCTTTAAAGACGGGACTTATGGGGAGCAAAGATCCGTGGCATCATCGTCAGCCAAGTACACCCAGGCAGACTTCCCGATCCTTAAACATCTTCGTGAGAGGATATACGTGCAGGCTTCGTTGGACACTCGCGAGACGGACCTCAAGATATTTGCGTCTAATTGCTGCTCAACACCTATGCAGGATCACGAGGCTACAATAAAATTCAGGCATGCCTTGATTGTGGAAGGGTAAGAGAGAGAATCATGTTCTTGTTTCTGGTCTTATTTTACAACGAAGTCTTGTCCTGCATCCATGACTCATCTTGACGCGAAATTTATGCACTCGACTCCTAATAAAATTTAAATAGTATCTCAAAAGAATTGTTTAATGATAAGAAGTAAGGAAGGATTAAGGTTAGTTACAGTACAAGCCTGACTCATAGACAGGCTTAATTCTCAAGAAAGCAGCAGCCATGACATAGCCCCTTCAAAAGTAAAAAAATAACTAAGCACCTCCAAAGACTGCTTCTGTATATTGAACTTGAATCTAGTCTAGCCGCAGACGTCGTCGACGGACTTGTGTCTGAAACACGGACAGGCAAAAGTTTTACCAGAAGTTGAAGTCGAAGAACAAGATTAATAATATACATGAAAAAATTACTCGATTCTGATTGGCTAACAGCAGTGCAGTTCAAGTGTAACACCAGTGCAAAAAGTGTAACACCAGTGTAAACTGTACACATCGTAATTCTGGATTATGATTGGCTGAAAGAAAATAGGCAATTTTCTAAGCCAATGATGTTACGTAAAATGATGACAAAAATTTACACGGAAACTAAGAAAAAAGTTTTCTCGAATGAGAAAAAATGGCTTGCAGAAAGATCTTCCGGTACTTCCTCCACGCAAATTTTTTCATAGTCATATTCATATTGATTGATAAGTAATCATACGGTTACTCTCATTCAGTTTGGAATTAATTGGCACTTGTGAGTTTTTCAAAAAGCTGAAATTGCATTCGCCGAAGAGGCTCCTGCAATTTCAGCATTTTTGAAAAACTCACTCGCGCAAATTAATTCCAAATTGAATTCGAAACTGTATGTTTACCTATACTAATAAACATCATCCACAGGAAACTGGAAAGTGCATTAAAACCGAAGCCGCATCACTCTCGAGATCCATTTGTCGAGAATAAACAAGAATATGAACAATTTTTTGTCGGGATGTTACAACAAATGCTTGGAAATCAAATTAAAACAAATATTTAGCACTTATCTAGCCGGAAAATTGGATGATGAGAAAGTCAGTGAAGAACAGTTCTAACAGATATATTTTTGTCTTTAGTTGTCCGAGGGATCCAAGTGTTAGGTTTCATGCCTCGTCTGATCCCAGGAAAGTTCGCTTCAGTTTCGAATTATTCAAGTTTCTTGGAAACCATGATTATGTCTTTATTCACTGCCGAGTCCATGTATGTGACGTAAATGATACCAATTCGCGATGCGCAAAGGGATGCCTGCCCGGCAACAGTCCGGCAAAGAGAGATCAAGACAAGCATGGTAACAGAGCTCAACAATCGAACAAGCGCGCTAAAACCGTAACACAACCGATCGAGAGGCACATCAAGAAAGTCGTGGCTCCAGCTAGCGAGAAGGCGACAAAGCTTCATGCTGCTGCCAAGAAAATCGCTGGGAAAACTGCATCGCAACCAAATGCGAAACGTGCTAAAGCGCCTCTTGCAAGCGAGAAAAAGGCTCAAGATCACCCTAAAGCGCCAGAGATAAAGGCTGTCAAGACTGCAGTGCATCGCATCATGAAACGCGCAGTAGAGGGCTCTCGCAAGAGAGGAGTTCTAGGCTCAGCTGACCTTAGCAGCAAGGGACCGATCATCCTTGACATTGATGGGAGAAAGGATGTCAAAAGAGATCCCAGGCCAAAAAAGGTGTTCGCTCAATCTAAAGGGAGTGCTATCGAACGAGATGTCAATGACAAGAACAAACGTAAGTTGTTATTACCTTTTTATTGTTTCACCTTGAGTCAAATACCTGAAATAATCTAACCTGCATAAGCATAGGAAGAAGATGTGGGAAGAGTCACAAGAGCAGAGCTCTGAGCCGTCTTGTTGAGCAGTTCATGTTTCTTAAGAGTGTCGTGTATAGCTCCAACTAATTCGATTATTACTACTCTGACAAATTAGGTTTGTGAACTAAACAAAAACTGGTGTAAAAAACACCCTGCTTTCCTACGACAAATGTACGAGTCAATTAGAGACTCTGGAATTCTTATGCGAAAACTGAGCCGCGAAGAGGTGTTTTTCCTAGAGGGTACTGAAATGGAGTGGGGCATGCAGGCGGAGATAAGTCCCATTTCCCAGCCACAGTTCCCAGTGAAAATATACGCAAATCCCAGTTTCCATAGACAGTCCCCTGCCCCCCACCCCTACTCTTCCCCAGTTTAGTTAACGGTTAAGCTGAAATAAAAGCGTGTTTCCCGAAGGTTGTGTTCCCAACTTAATGCTAATTTTCTCTCTTACGCGTTTGTTTTTCTCCGTTATAGGTTCAAGCGTTGCCCCTAGTGCAACCAACATATTTTTAGTGGCGATGACTGTGGCTTCCATCATGGCGCTTGTAGGAGTCGTGTACCTCGGTCGGAAAGCGATGAAAGTGGTCAACAATCCATACAATTATGAACCTTTATTAGTCAATTAGTAACGCTTATTTCGGATTCGCTTTACAATATACTTGTTGAAAAACGCAATCAGTTTTTAACCCTTTTTTTTTTTTAAATTTAATACGTTGCCAAAGTAGAATTTAGCATGAACAATCTTTTACCTTGTGTATACAGGTTTCATGAGGGATTGCACCCGACCCAGTCCATGCTAATTCACAACGTTCAAACTTAGAGCGGCTTTATCCTCAGTTTTTCCAGTGGTATCACAAATCCAAGTAGTGTGTTCAAGCCATTATTAAAAAGGATAGACTTCAGCCTTTTTAGTCTATTGTTTTCATCTTGGTTGCTTGGAGGCACGAGTATAGCAGACTGGCGTTGGATGGGGACATTAAGCAACACCAACTTTTCTCGTGTCTCAACAATAGGGAGGTTAAGCGGACTACGACGACGACGGCAACGAGAACGTCCCCAAACAAAAGGTTTAATGAGCAAAACAATAGCTGTGCATGAGCGTTATAAATCTTTGTATATTGCTTTGACGTCCTGTGTTCTTCTCTGCTCCCTAGTTTTACAGAGAGGCGACCTCTTCGCTCTTATTGGTGTATTGAGTTGTCGCTTCATTTTCACTTGACAAATTATGACGCACTTAAGCCACTGGAAAAACTACTCTATTTCAATGTTTTATAACGACAACGTTGAATGTAACCATGTTTAATAGCTAGTGTTTTCAAATAATGTTCAGGTTGACAGTTGTATATCTCTTTCATTGAAAATAAACTGGCATTTATAACCACAGCTCACTGATCGGTTTACTTTCTGCAGCACGCGTGGGGATACTATAGGTAATGCAGGGAAACGGTCTAACGTCCCATGGTCAGACCGTTCTACAATATAGTCAGATCGTTCCACCTGTAAATAGTTTGATAAAAAAAAATCCTTAAAATTGATAATATAGATCCCACACGAGAGTAATTCAAGTGTAAGTTCTTAGTATTGACCACATAATCATTCGATGTAACGGCATCAAATTTGTGTGACAACAACTAAACATCACGCAACACGTTTCTTTTTCCATTATCATCGAGCGCGAACATTTTCTTGACTTTTTCTGCGAGGAACAATCCGACCATAATCCACTCCGTAAACGTCTTCTCGACTTCACAAATAATTTTTTTGAGGCCATTCGTTAAGCTTCAGCGTTAATCATTCAACTAGTCGACAATAATACTTCTTCGTAACAGAAGCAGGCTTCTTTCATGGTTTAGTCAAAGAAACGAATGTCAAAACTATAATAACATGAATGAGAGACCTTTCCAGATTGGGTGGTTTGTTTTCCCGTTACAGACAACGTCATATTCTCTTGAGAATTGTTATTTTGTTCATCTAAAAATTATTCTTACTATGAAGTTTCTTTGATAAAAATTTGGTAATAAAACAAACGACTTTTCGACCTCTCCTGTAGGTCATTTTCAAGTTCAAGTAAAATATAAAATAGCATACAAATATAAAAATAAATGGGAATGTAAAAACCTATATAATAATTACCAAATTTACATAATTACGTAATTGCATAATTACCGTATTTACTCGATTAAACGCTGCCCTCGAATAAAACGCCGCATTTTAGAGCAGAAATGTTAATAAGCGCCGCATCACGGGCAACAAACCGCCCAGGCTAAAAAGGTCTATTGAGTCAGCAGCTTTCGGCAGGGATGTTACTAGGCAAAATTGGGAGCTACTCGGAAACTTAACGAGAATAAGCTGATACGACTCTGTATCTAGCGACTGAGTTGAGTCTGAAGTTCTCTTTCGTTGTTTACTTCAGATTTTTTCAACTGCCTTTCTATCTCAAAGCGATGGAACTCCACAAGAGCTCATCATGTCAATCAAGTTTCATGACAGGTAAGGAGCGCCTCTTTTTGCCAAGTTTCACTTTTCCAGCCGAATTATTCTTCCTCTTCTCGGATAAAACAAGACGTTTCCTCGCTGTTCTCTGCAAAAGAGTTTCAAAAAGTAACTTAAATCTCATTTCTTAGTAATCGAGAAACGTACTAATTGGCTAGCCTTGTTTCTTCCTAATATTCTCCAATCGGTTCGCACACACACATTTCTCGTTTTTAAATAGTTAAAAATTCAGGGCGCGCGGTCACCAGGACCCGCAAACGTTCCGTGTGGCGTGATATTTGTTTTTTGCGTGACATCCATCCATCACAACAGTAGTACACAATGTACTTTTCAAACGGACTCACAGCTCGACCTTAGATCGGGGTTAACACCCTTGCGTAACAATGGACCAATCAGAGCTCGACATCAGGTCGAGGTTTTGGGCTCTAGTTGAGCGTATGACTACTCCCATACTCAACATTGGATATTTGTACAGACATAATTTACCTCACTTTACACAGACATAATTTATCTCACTGTACACAGACATAATTTACCTCACTGTACACAGACATGATTTACCTCACTGTACACAGACATAATTTACCACACTGTACACAGACATAATTTACCACAATGTACACAGACATAATTTATCTCCCTGTACAAAGCCATAATTTACTTTTGACTTTACTTTTGACTTTTAAATGAATTTATGGCCTTGCCCCAACTTATCTTCGTGATCTCATTAGTATAAAATCGAATTTATCATATAATCTTAGGTCTACTGGTAAGCTCTTATTGGACCATCCCAAGGGTAAGATGCTTCCAACATTGGGGGCCAGATCACTTTCAGCAGCAGCTCCGAAACTCTGGAATGGCCTACCTGAAGAGCTTTGTCAAGCAACATCACTTGACAGTTTTAAATCTCAACTTAAGACTTATCTTTTTAAGAAGTATTTTTATAATTTATAATTTTATTTGTATGGTGATTGTTACGTGTTATTGATCAGAATATGTAAATATGCGCTATATAAATTGGTAAATTATTATTATTATCATTATTATTATTATTACTTCACTGTGCAGAGACATAATTTATCTTACTGTACAAAGACATAATTTACCTCACTGTGCACAGAGATAATTTACCACACTGTACAGAGACACAATTTACCACACTGTACACAGAAATAAATTACCTCATTGTACACAGACATAATTTACCTCACTGTGCACAGACATAATTTACCTCACTGTGCACAGACAGAATTTACCACACTATACATAGGCATAATTTACTACACTGTACACAGACATAAATTACCTCACTATACACAGACATAATTTACCTCACTGTACACAGATATAATTTACCTCACTGTACACAGACATAATTTACCACACTATACACAGACATAATTTATCTCACTGTACACAGACATCATTTATCTCACTATGCATAGACATCATTTATCTCACTGTACACATACATAATTTACCTCACTGTGTACAGACATAATTTACCACACTATACACAGACATAATTTACCTCACTGTACACAGACATAATTTTCCACACTATACACGGACATGATTTATCTCACTGTACACAGACATCATTTACCTCACTTTATTCAGACGATGAGCTCACACTCAAAACATCAATGTCACAAATGTGCTATGGTGGTTAATTTACCAATTTAAAAGTATATCATGAAATGATGTTTCATTTGCCGGTTTCACAGCCCAACAATTTCCCATTCATGATCTACCTCTGATCTGTCCATGAAGACACCACTTTCTTCAAGTTCCTCATTGTTGTTTGTGTGATGTGCATTAGCAAGACATCCCTGGGCCATTCCCTTTGTTTTCTTCTTCCTACTGCTCAGTTTGACCTCCGTCAGAGTGTCATATACTTGCTGGGTGGTGTTTGCTTGCCCCATCAAGTTTGTATTTTTAGTTTTCGTTTGTTCTACTTTTGATGTAGAACTTTGAACTGAATTAGGAACTAGGGCTTGAAGTAGATATTCCACAACCTCATCCACAGACTCTAATCTCACTGATTTGCCATTTGGCCCGAGAATAGTCAAATCAGGCATGTTTCTAAACAGTTTGAAAGAAAACAAAACAGGCAAGTTTCATGTGCATGTTTGTATACAAATATTACAAGCTAAATGTTAGCGTGGATACAGTATTCTCTGTGTTATACAATACACTAATTGCAGGCCCCAAGGGAAATAGTTAGCTTTGTTTTCCCGAGAATCTTGATGTTTCCTGAGACGAGATTGAGGGAAAGATCAAGACTCGAGGGGTTAAGTGTAAAGTAATGCATTAGGAGGTCAAAGTAATCCTCTGGTTTATAGTGGGAGAGCAGGAAACAATTTGCACAATAGGCCATTTTCAACGAAGTCGACTCCCGATAACTTGAACCCTCGCTAACTTGAACCTCATGCTAACTTGAACCAAAATCAATTTCCTCTGGATTTCCGTCTTACATTTACTGTAATTTTACCCTCACTAACTTGAACCCTCAATAACTCAAACCTAACGCTAACTCGAAGCAATTTTCGTTTCCCTTCCGTTCATTTTCTGTCTAATTTTACCCTCCATAACCCAAACCATGTCTGTCAAGACATGACAAGTCAAAACAAACAGTGTACTGTAGTCTAAAACATTATTTTGAAGCAGCCATGTGAAAAAACCTGTACAGTTCACAGTTCCTGGACTTCTCCCTGCTGCTTTCCTTTGTTACAGTATTTTTCACATTACACTATGTTCTGATTTATACCATAATTTAGAGATGTATTGTTTTATTTTCACTCAACTTCTCTATTCTGTAATTACATTTGATTAAAATGTACACTGCCTAAATAGAAAAACAATAAAGACCATTTTCCCTTTTTCCAGTCATTTGTGCTCTGAACTCCAGATAACTCGAACTCCTGATAACTCGAACCTTTCTCAATTTCCCTTGAAGGTTCAAGTTATCAGGAGTCAACTGTATATTAAAATATTCTATCTTGGCTCCAAGGCCTGGGAAGTAATACAACAGAAATTGCATCAAGGTTGAGGGATGAATAATCAATTTCCCTTGTTTTGCTCCCCAAGCCTTGAGGCAAAGTTAGAATTATAATACTATGTCAAAAATGGCCCATTGCTGCCTGCTGGGGCAACATGTAAATTTAACCACTGTCACGCGACCATAAATCAACCAATACGAGCACACATTAGATTCAACTAAACTACAGCTAAATAGCAGTACAAAATATTACATATGTGAAAACTAAACAAACCTGGGCCCTTAATTAGGTAAAAGTTCATGCAAAACAAATGTGAATGTGATGTTGACGATATACCTGTAGACTTGAGTTCTTTGAACTTATCTTTCTCAACTTCATGATAACATCAAATAGTTGTCAGAAGTGACTAGATTTAGTATAAGTGTACAACTGGCAACAGGTGATCAAGCAACTGGCACAACTACTTGTTTTGAATCAACTGCCAGTCCTATTATTCTAAGCAGTAATTTTGCAAGCAGTACAGTGAAAGATTCTGCAGGAACACTTACTTTGTTAGCACGTGAAGTGAATGAGTCATAGACACAGCTTGCTGAAGTAACCTGAAATCATCTTCCCCTGACTGTGATGAGTATCCATTTATTTGACAGAAGTGAGAAGCTAGAGAATAAAGCTAAGAAAACAAAGGAAAAGAAAGGGACATTGAAACAAGCAGCAAGAGGTAGATTAATCAGTGAGCTAGGATTAGTTAAACATCATCTGCTTGCCGGTTTCTTCGGCACTGGGGGGAGGGACTAAGGGTGTAGTGATAGAGGCCACACACCCAGGACTAGAAAAAACTTGAATTCCAGCTTGCCCTCAGGACAAGTAGCCCTTAAGGTTACAAAGTACCTTCATTAGTGCCCTTCAGAAAAAAATCATACCTTCGTTGTTTTTAGGGAAACTACCACAAACTATTATAATTATAAACAATAGATTATGAGCTTGAGATTTCTATCGCATGATAGTAGACAAGGGTGTGGCCCGAGTCAACTATCACACGATAGAAATCAAGAGCAAATAATCTAATAATTATTGTTTTAGTATAGAAATCTACTAATCGTTCAAAACTTAATCTAAAGCCTCTTCAGAGACACTTCGAAAAAGCGAAGAAGCGGCCTTCATTTTGTTAACAAGGGCACACTGTTACGCTATTCACTATTCATCACAGAATAGATAGTGAGTAGCATAGCCAATCAGAGAATGGCATTTGTGATAGAATGCTAGTAGAGTCACACTAAATATCGATAGAAAGGTTATGAACTGTAGAATTTGGAAAAAAATATCCATTGTTTTGCTCGTGCCTTTGTTGAGAAGAAAGAAGCCGAGAAATGGAAAACGACCGACTGTCATTCCACCGAATTAATCAGGTATCAAATGCAAGAAGGGATGTTTAAGTACTCCACAGTGTTAATAAACAAGCATCAATCTCTCAAAGGGTGTCGGGGTTTTCTAGTATTCTTATTGGTTATCTTTTTATAGACCAGTAACGTTATAGCATAGAATAATTTGCCAACCATCTTGTGTTTGCAGCCGTCACAAGATAAATAACCATGATATAAAAAATGCCTGACACCCTTTTGTTCCTCGATACTTAGGGAATGTCCTGGCCAAATTTCATGAAAATCTGCCGATTCTACATACCTTATTAATTCATTTAAAGAGATAATATTCTCACAAAAAACTATTGTGAGTTATCACCATTTGAAAAGTTGTAAACATGTCATGCCTTTACTTGGATTTATGTCAACAGCATATGCTGTCAGCCAATGAGTATGCACAATTCCTTGCTGCTGTCGGTCAAAGTTTTCTTCTTGTCCTCGAAAAATTCTGCTTTTGTCTTCTTCTTAGGACCTGGCTTTTATTTTTTTGCTGCCCAAGGACTTTTCTCTTCCTTTTTTAGCATGTATCATGACCTCAATGAGGAGTGATAGGTGGCATGGAGTAGTGATTTAATTTGAGAACACAACTGTGACTGCATATAAACAAGAAAATGCTAATGAGACTGATGTAATAAGAGCTACCGGAGGCAGTCGTTTTACGCAAAAATTGATGCACTACTGTATGAGGACTATGACACCTAACTGTTTCATTAACTTTTATTAAAAAAACCTTTTTTTCTAACTAACTCAGTGTGTTTTTAGATTTTACTTTCATTTTTCGGAAATGTTAGATTTGATAGCGACCTTTCTGTTTTGCTTAAAAAGAAAAATGCAACAAAAGTGGCACTCTCAAGGTATTGTGTAACCTTAAATTTTGCATGCCCTGAGCAACTCTTAGTTTGCAGGGGTTTCAGTAAGGGCCGCATGCAATTGACCAGCTGTGAGGACAATTTTGCCCAGCTGGTTTGAACATCGATCTAGTCCTAGAGGAAAGTTCTTCTTACAATGAAGTTCAGTTCTAATATTTTTGCCCACCTGTGAAAACCAGTTGCCTCCTGCTGAAAACATTAATGAAAACCCTGAGTTTGCTCTTTTAACGATTTAGTTGGTAGACAAGTTGCCTGATCCCTTGGCAACAGGCAAGTGAGAATTAAAAATTACTAGCCCAGAAGGAAAATCTACTGTTCCAGAGAACCGCATCGCACTTCTTTTTTAAGCCTTTGACACTTCTTCGAGACATACAAGTTATTTCATTGTGTGCTGTTCAAACACCTCTATTGTTTTAAAGACTATGTTCATTGTTTCTGTAGTTTGTTCTAGAGCTGAACCTCCGCTAATGGCCACCTCTCTACAACACTAACAGCTACCTCTCTACAAAGGCCACCTTTCTTAGTCCCGGTGGATGGTCTATATTACGTGTATTACATGTAGTCAAATCATTCTTATTTTAAAATCTCTACAATGGCCACTTCTCCACAAACGCAAAGGCTACTAAAGCATGCCACAATTTATATCTATTTATTTATTTTTTATTCAAACATTTGTCAATATTACCTATTGAAAATGGTCACTTAATCAATGACTGTTGAATGCTGTATACAAAACACAATTTTTTTTGTACATAATAGGTCAAAACTTGATCCACACCACACATCGTTGGTCTGTTTCTGTATTCTTTCTGTTTTATTGATTTTCCTTTGATTTTGCCACATATTTAGATGTTACATTAAGCATTTTTTTGTTGAAAAAATGTTGCAGCCCTGAAAAAACAAGTGTCATATTAGACCCTTACAACCTCCTTTCTCCTGCATCCCCATGGTGGCCATTGTGGAGTGGTTCAACTGTATTTTTTTTGTTGCAAAGGATTTTAATTGAATGACTGAAATGTTTAATGAACATACTACTGGATTTTTCAGCACAATACCTTAGTGTTGTCTGTTGATTTATCTAACATCAAAAAGAAGTTGAGCAATCTTGACAGATTCAACAGCAACTGACATTCATGACAAGAAAACTGCAAAATTAGAGGATGTAAGTTTTTAGATTGAGTAGGAACATGACAGCAGTAGCTAAACTTCAATATTAATAACACTAATGACAACAACAACTACAACCACAACTACTGTACCAACCACAACTAACATCCATCACATTTGCCTTAATCATGCATCACCCTGCTAATTTTGAGGCCATCATGCATCACGCAAAAACCCTTTGCCACCCTCCTAGCATATAAGATTAACTGAGCTTTGAGCAACCCAGCCTAGGACTGTACTGGGAGAAAATCACCCTTGGCCTTTCTTGTAAGGACCAGTCTTAATTTTGTGGCTCCACACAAATTAGTTTTTGGTCTGAAAACTTACCTCTGCTCCTTCAATCTTCAGAACTTTTTTTGTCCAATCCAAATGCCATGTTATCACTGGTACCCTTTCTTCAGGGTAAGGGTTAGGATGATCTGATGATGACTGAATGATTAACAAACAAGAAATAAACATCGTTGTTTTTGTTTGTTTCTCTCTGCAAGGAATCAGTGCATTAATTGGAGCAACGTGATCATATAATGACATGTTTATATAACAATATGCCACCTACATGTATATTACCAGTAGTCCTTTGCAGGTTTCATAATAGGGGTATCAAATAGTCCCATTCAATTTAAAAGTGCTCGCAAAATTTGGCCTTTGCTCGAATTGCTCGTAAGAAATTAATTAGATAAGTGCTCACTTGCTCAAACTTGCTTGCTTGTTCTTGCAAATTTTTGCAAGTGCTCGCATGCTCAGATTCTCATTAAAATGTACTTGATTCCTGTATGGCGAAACTAGGAAGCATTGGAGAAACATGCACATGTTTTGCTGACGTTTTTATATTGAGGCTGATGCACATAAGAATCCTTCGCGAAAGTCACCTGCAAAGGTAGAAAGTAATCTTGAGATATTTATAAAGGCTATTACTATTACTATGTATTTGACCCTTCGAGCTTGTCTAAGCTGTACGGTTTCAATTGGTTAGATCCTAGAAGCCTCCAAATGAAGTTTCATTGCATTGAATATTTTTTGAGTCAATCAATGAGAAACCAGTTTATTGATCATTGAAAACCGAAACTCAATATGCTTGTTAGACTAAAATGCCACATTGTTTACATTACCTAAGAATTTTATAACCGAAAGAAACCTTCCATGTCACAACACTTCAAAGTCTGGTAACTTTTAGCTTCTCCTCGTGGTTGCTCACAACGTCGGGTTAGAAAGCACTAGATCTTCTTGGGCATCCACCCACTGAAACTCCCTGACTCATGTGAAGCTTCATGACATACTGTAATTTGGCATCAAGCAAGGCATAATTGGCTATAAGCTGCTGGGATTGGTTGAACCACAATGTGCACCTATTGTCCTGTTTTGGAGGTGTCAGCCAGATCACCTGGTGCAAAACAACCTAACTTTTTAACAAAAGAGAGATTCCGGCTAGTGGAAATATTACTATTTCTCGTTGCTCGCCATCTGCATTTTCTTAAATTATTCGCTTCTAGCATGAGAAATTTGATCACTGCTTGTGCTCACAAAACTAAAAGCACTGCTCACATGCTCACAAATGCTCACAAAGAATCATTCACTCATATTCTCAATTTTAGACTTGTTATAGACCTTTTTCATAAATGGCTGCCAATTTAAAATTCTTTTGTATGCATTTAAATTAGCCTCACTAAACTTGTTTGGGAGTAAAAATTCTTTTGAATTATGAACTAAAAAACGAGGTTAGTCAGGCTAATTTTAATACTTACAAAAGAATTTATAATTGGCAGCCATTTATGAAAAGGGTCTATACACTTGTCTAATTAATTACCTTGGATTTACCAGGAATATCACAGAATGTCTCACTATGACTGGAAACTACTTGACCACACCATTTACAATGAACCTTGGAGTAATAACAAAAAATATATTACTATTAATACAAATTAGTCTAAATATATTTTTATACAATAAAAACGGACTGCTGTCATCTCCTAAAGAGAGCAAATTAAAAGGAAAATGTTCCAACTTATTTAAGGATTACAGTCCTTGTCTTCTCCCTTCCTGGGGCTATGTGTAGTTACTATGTGTACTTCAGTCTTGTCTTGCATTAGGTTGCCACCGGGCTATTCAATTTACTGGTAATATCCGTCCCCACCCCCCCTCCTCTCCCCCTATTGATGAGGTGTTTTTTTCCTGAGCCATTCAGAAATGTTTTCCTGGAGTTACCCTTTTTCCCCCTCAGAAAAGAACCTATTTAACAGTAGGGCTTCAGAAATTTAGTGTTTTGCAGTATCCTCATCAGAAAAAGTACATCCCACCATCCCTGTTGATGACGTAACTTCCCCTACTCCCCCTCAGAAATTTTACTCTTGGTATTGTACTCCGTCAGAAATAAACATTTTGAATAATAGCCCCTCAGCGAGTCTTGTCTATGGGTGACTCCCTCAGAAAATGTCATGTATAAAGTGGGGGAGGGGGGGGGGGGGGGATATAAAACAGAATGGCCTACAGGGAGTCTCGGATACCAAAATTATTTTAAGAACAATTATTGTTGTCCAAGTTGTTGTTGATACAGACCAACCCAAGATATATGCAAAGAATAAAGGGGGCTTTAAGTAAAAGGCTGAAGTAATAATAAAATAAAACCGGCCAACACAACCCTTGTTTCCTGGATAACTAAACGAGACTTGCACATACATGCACATGTACTATCATGCATACTTCTTGAAACTCTCCTTTTTAATTTAGCTTCCCTGGTTCAATCCTGTCGCCCTACCACCCTAACATAAACAATCAGCCATTCAATGTACGACGAACTTACTAGAATCACAGCAAAATAAGATTTTGTTCTACTAGTGCATTTTAAAATTTGATTTTCCAAGAATTATTTGTTTACCTGCGACTGTATTCTTCTTTTCTCATGATAATCCTTCAAACTAGTCCGGATAGCTTCCAGGACCTCGAACAGGCAGAAACATGTCAGGAAAAAGAATAAGTTTAACTTTACGCGGCGCAACTTAAGCGCTTAGTGATGCTCTGTTTCCAGATAAACAACCCGGTTTGACAGCCTTGCATTTCGCAAAATGAGAAATGTCAGTATTTTGAATAAACTTTGAATAGCTAGGCTACCGTTTTGGCTTGATAAGCTCCTGGCACGATCTGGGGCGACATATTCGGGAAGAGTTTCTCCAAAGTCTTTACCAAAGGTTCCCATGTGCTTCGATCCGCCATATTGAATCGCTTTGATGAAAAGACTGGTGCCTAGAGCAAAAGTCCCCCTTTCAGGGGCTAGGAGCGGAAGCTACCATTTTCGGCAAAGTAGAAAATGGAAGCTAAATTCCACGAGCCAGTCCGTTCTCTATGCATCAGCGGTGGAACACACGGGAATGAACTGAATGGCGTTTATTTGGTAAAAAATTGGCAAAAAAGTGATTCCTGTCGGCGTGAGGTAGAAAGGAATTCCTTTCAAACTCATGTTGTGCTGACGAATTTACGAGCAACAGAGCAATGTGTTCGCTTTACAGATGTCGATCTCAACAGGCAGATAACGCCAGAAAATCTATTTTCAACTGAAGAGAAGGGC
>Ga0126338_10001459_pt1 | contig 15313 bp, 8 predicted proteins | sample OrbCmetagenome_2_FD_92529 | JGI IMG/M metagenome (GOLD analysis project Ga0126338, IMG submission 92529) | Coral microbial communities from Petempiche,Puerto Morelos, Mexico - Orbicella C C metagenome | ecosystem: Host-associated > Invertebrates > Cnidaria > Coral | place: Petempiche,Puerto...
AAAAACATAAAAAAAATCATTGATTTGGGCCACATGGAAAATGAAAAAAAAAAAAATTCAAAAAAAAAAAAAGACGGGAAAAAAAAAAAAAAAAACAGGTGTAAATTTTGCTCTTGGGCAAGTGAAAATAGAAGTTTGGTGCCCTGGTAGGCAAGTTAAATAGTAGTGTTGTGAGTCTGAATGAAGATGTCAGCTTAACAAATGATAATGTCCAGTCAGAAACTGTTTCAAAACTTATGACTGCAAGATGAGCAAAACTGAATATGGATTAATTTAAAATCTAAGCATATTTTTTTTGCGTTGATGACTTAATTGATTTTTATACAGAGATGTTACTCAGTCATATTGATCCAGTAGATACGTGTTTCTATTAAAGCAAATTAACATTAGACATGATATTAGTGCCTGCTGGTCAACTGAAAACAATAACAAGAAAAAAAAAATAAGTTCTCAATAAAATGGAGTAAAAAGCCCATTATTATTGGGAGTCCATGAAACATTGCCATGCATGTCATCCATCTCGTTCCCTCATTTTTTATCTCTATGAGTATGATAATAATATTATTTGTCATAAGAAAGGATGTTCCACTTTACTTCCACTTTACCTCAATCAAAACAGAACAACAATATAGGACACCATTGTTGCAGTTATTGCCCTCAGGGGAATATTTCACCAAAAAAAAATACTTCAAGGAATTCATTTACAACATACATACTGAGTTACTGAATTTAGTTTCACTTCTGGCAAATTGTTGCAAATTGAAAATCGTTCTATAAATTAACTAGCACTTGACAAAACAGCATGTGTAAATCAATCAGTCAAAATTTATCTACAATACTTGGGGAATGATATCTGAGCCAAACAAGATTGAGTAGAGCTGGAATATCCCACCTTAACATTTCATAAAACATGTTATGCTATATCTTACTATGAGTTAATTAATCATGATCCAGTGGCAAGAAAGCCGACACTGACATTGGTGACAGTGTTTTTCCTCTTCTGAACCTTTGCTAATGTATACATTACCCAACACCAAGCATTTGACTCACTACTCTTGAGTTAAAAAATAGCTTGTACCTGATCAGTTTGAAGTGTTCTTAGCATACACTGACCTCTGTACATGACAAATGATGAAAATGGACAGGTAAATTTAACATGCCTAAAATAGCTTGAGTGTTGACTGCGTGAAACATGATAAGATTGATATTGAGCCACCATTCAACCTGACACAACATGAAAACACTTCACTGAACAAAACAGCATGACCTAGTAGTTTTTCGGCTAATGGGTTCGACCAATACAAAATTCATGAAACTTAGAAAAACACTTATTTTGATCAGAATGTCACTCACTCAATTATGCCTTTAAAAAATAGAGTTAAAACAAGCCCAAAACAGCTAGTTACTTATTTTTACCATTATAGCCAATAGCAAGTAGATGTAGATCCTTGATGTAATGTATACTAAAAGATTTATAAAAAGCAGAATGGTTGCTAAGATATTATTTTTCCTGTGTTTATATTTTCTCAGTTAACATCCCTGGAACAAGTAATTTTCTGTGATTACTCACTGATTAGTTCTAAATGCAAGGTATCTCAGAAAATACTCAAATCCAGCAAGGTGAAATGAGTTAACTGGAGACAACATCAGTTAACTGCACCTTGAAACAGATTTCATAACTTATTTCAAAAGACAAAAAAATATTTTGATAACCTACTCTCAAGTTTAGAAAATCCACTTTTAAGGAAAAAGTTGTCAGTGGCTGTTTTGAGTTCATAACCTCGCATGGCTTATCAACAATGATTGAAATAGACATCCTTGTCCATTACAATGATCGTAGCACGTCGGGGTGTTTATGATAATGCAATTCTAATCACATTTCTAACTACACAGTTTCTAACTACACTTCAAATTTACTTGGCTATTATCAAGTTATGATGGACGCAAATTGCACCGCTTCTCGACTGAAATATGTTCTCAACAAAACCTCTTCATAAATATTTGCGCATTTCTAATAGAAACTTACAAACAAGCTGACTGCATGTCAGACAGCCAGGTTATCAAGATCAATCCAATTTATTGCAATCACGAAACTTCATTTAAACTTACAGAGAATAAAATCACAACCGCAAAACGAGCTTTCAAGGCCATTCAACAATTAATGCCACATGGGGGCTGCCTAATGGAGTACAATTTTTCCAACATAAACATTTACAGTGCTGAAAAATGCAACAGCGGAAATAGATGTTTACCAAACGACCTACTTATTGAGAGCGATATAATTCTTCGTAGATCACGAATGGAACCGTAATCTTATTAACACTGGAAGTGTAAGGCACTTCTTTAGAACCTTTGTTGGATAATTTACCATGTTTGATTTCGAAAGTACCGATTAATTAATCCACAAGAAGAACAAAAACTAAACAGCGGTCGCATCGCGTGTTACAATTTCTGTTTACATCTCCCCAAGATTATTGCGGAAAGAGCGCTGAAAGAAAGCTGTTTTTAATACTTGAAGAACAAGAGGAAATAACAAGAATGGGCATGCTATAACAAAATAATGCAAAATACAGACAACTATTTGCGTCCTGCAAGGTGCATCGCATATGTAAGACTCAAATTTCGTCGAGAGGAAACTTGAAAAGTACAAACATGCACTCATTCCTTAGAGCTAAAAACAAGCAAACTTGAAACATCTGTAAAAGCGATTCTTTCCCAAAGTGTATTTGGTTTTCCTTTTCATGTAAAAGCCGAAATTATTACCATTTTTGATTGTTTGCTCAAGGCTATTCAAAACACCACTATCAGTTGTAAATTCGGCAGGTCGAAGGCAAAAGCTAACAAACATTCGAACTATGCCAATCGTCTTGACACAGCTAATGCAATTGTCGAAAGTACTAGGTTCCTTTGCAGCTTGGGACTAATCTTATCATGGTTTTAAAAGCTTGCACATGCATACGTGTCGTTAATTCCATTTCCTTACTAGCTCGTTACCTTTGACCAGTTGGGTTGGAGTTGTACTGCGTATCTGCCGTCTTCCAGCGCTCGTTCGAATTGCCGCGTTCGAATGAATGCCGCCGATCTGTTCCCATACAGTACATGATTCTGTGGATCTAGGTTGATCGCATCTGTATACAGCTCAACAGCGTGATCAAACTGTCCCCGCGAGCAAGCTTCCCCGGCTAACCTAGCTTTCTCCAAAAACACCGACCGGGCTTCGTCTGTTGCGGCTTGCGTCTGAAACCATCAAACGTAAATAAAGTAAAATTAAGACCGCCTACTTCAAGAAACACTCGACTTGACTACCAAACATTTACCATGGAAAATAGGAAAAGTCCATTAACGATAAAACTGGCCAGTAATTTAGCGACCTACAAAACGACCTACCAATATCATACCACTTATTGCGGTGAATTATAAATTCCCGCTATCAATCTTAACGTGAAGTTGCGTATGAAATTTCAGAGCAGTCCAATTTTCACGACAACATGGGCACAACAAAAGAAAAAGACCAGGCTAAATTTTCATCATTGTCACCACGTTGGAAGTGTAGGAGTTGTTGACAAGACATGTGCGAAGACTTAGAGGAAACTCAGTGCAAATTTAGCCGTAATGATCCGTTAAAGTCAGCTACTCGGGAGACCAACAAATATGCACAGAATTGCGAGTTTGTCAAACCTGCAATTTGTCGTCCTTTGAGGCTTCAGCCATCTAGCTCACTGGGGAGCACGGCAGAAGCTTTGAAGTATTTCCTGTTGTGTATAACATTCGCTCTAGCCGAAAATACAATCCAAAATATGCGCTCCATTACGTTACGTCGTGGGACAAGCGCCGTGAGTCATCCATTTTGGAGACGATTTCGGTAAAGAACTCGGCCCAGCCTCCGGTGACGTCACAGCAAGTAACTGACAGCTTCACACTTGAATTGTTTCAAATAGGACAAGTTACTTAGCAAAGTGTAATAACAATTATACAAGCCTACAAATCCTTCCTTTATGAGGAGGGAAATGAAAAATATCTTCAATTTCCTATCAAATAAAAAAGAAATACTTATATTAGGCGCTTTGTGCTGTAAACAACCAAGAAATATCTCAAAAGCAGGAAAAACTGGCGAGCCACTCATTTGCATGTAATTGTGTGATGAATTTGTGGTATTTTCTAATAGCATAATTGTTTTAATGTCGCATTTTACTGTATATAATTTGAACAGGATTCCATTAATCCAGACAAAAAGGAGATAAATCTCGTAACTCAGTTTTCTAACTGAATCTTGGAAAATTTTGTATTTGCAAACGTGCTTTCGTCTAAAAGTTGACTTGAAGTTGCTGCATATCTGCGGCTTCTTCGAAACATGAGTTACTCTTAAAAGCAAAAGCTGGCGAGAGGTTATGCTTGAAAGACAAAACAATGGAGGTAGTGTTAATGATTTCAGATCAGAACAATACGTTAAACGAATCAAAAGGAAACACGGTTCAAAGAACAGAAACGTTGTTTTTGTGCTCAGAATTCTAATTATCTTATTTTCAATTTGTTAACAGTTTCAGTCTGTTAAGACAGTCCGTTATCACCTCTGTTAATTAGATTCTAGCCACATCGCCGTAAGACAACACAGAACGCGATATTGTTTCTAGAGCGTGTCAATCTTCAACCTAAACAATCGAAATGAATAAGATAAGTTTAAAAAACAAATATACATTGTTTGAATTTCATCCATGCGTTAACAACTTCGAACCACAGGAAGAGCTGTGATTATTCTTTCTTGTAGGTGTTGATGCCATTCTGCAACATGAACTTTATAAAGGTTATAACTTTGTGGGCGAGTCGCTGCCGGTCTTTACAGTATTTGTAATTGTACTTAAGCCCTTTAACATTTCCTCATTCCTTAAAAAAAGCAACTAATCAATATATATATGTATTTTAAATTACCGGCTGTTGCGCAAAGCTATTTCTAAGATATTAAACTGGCGTTCCACTTGACCTTCAATAGAAATTTCACAAAATTATAACAAAAAGAAAGTTAAAATATAAAGGTAAAATTAAGTTCTACATTTCGAATGAACCACTAAATTTTGAATGCATTTTTACTTAACACGAGACTGCGCTTCCCCTCAAGCCTCCTTCCTTACAGTTGTTCTGAGATTGACCAGCTTGTGCATTTTGCGAGTTTTGCTTTGTCAATATAAAGTAAAGAAAAAAAAAAACATTCACCTGACATACCCACTCTTGATTGCATCAAAATTGTACATGAAAGTAGTGGATTAATTCTCACAGGGAAGGAGTTTGAGAGCTGATATCGACAAATAAATTGCACTTTTCCATGCATTCACTGTAGCCCTGAAGTAGGCATTTTTTTTGTCAACACTGAGCTTTTTTGAGGAGTAGCAGCACAATTTTTGGGTCAAAGCTGTTTTCCCATGATGAGCGTTAACTTTCATCACATTTGAGATGCGTGGTTTACAAGCTAACATAAAATAAACTCACGGCAGCAGAAAAACGTCGGATTTCTATTCTCTTGGCAGTCTACCGAAGTGGCAATTTACCTGAATCTAGCCCATTTTCACTTGTCTGACAATGCGCGCACGCACTCTCAGTCGGACCTCGAAAGGGTGGTTGAGCGGTAAAAGTGGCCCGCAACGGATACAGCGGATCGTGGGTTCGAATCACACTGCTGCACAGAGGTCATTCTCAAACTGGCTTGGGGGCCACACAACCTCTCCCTGGGTACGTGGAGAATTACTCTCGCCCCGGGAAATTCGTGTCAAGATTTTTGTTTTTATTTTGCTTGCCTTGATTTTTAATCTTTATTTTCCTTCTCTGAATTCCTTAATCGTTTTCCTTTTCTCTGTTTTCGGTATTTTTGTAACTTTCTATCTCGCGGAAAAGGACGGGAGCAATACTGTGGCATTCTGGCTCAAGATTTCCAATAAATTAGCCCGGGGTTATTATTATTATTATTATTTTTTGATTCTCGTCTTTAACTTATTTCTACCTACAGAGTTGACATTTAATTAAAGGTTTTTTACTTTCTTTCAACTTGCTTTAATTTCTCTTTGCCTTGCATATCGGCCGGAACAAATCCGAGGGATTTGAAACTCGACACTGTCTCCAGGAATTTGCACAGAATTTTGACATCTCACTCATTATTTCTTTGCAAACTTTGAATTTCAACTAATATCACTTGATTGTAAAATAATACTTCAATGACCAACTGTTACATCAAAACGCAACAGGCCAGTGCACGATTTCTTTGGCATTTGAGATCAGTCTGGTTCAGGGCTATCTCTGTACAACAGTGTTTGAACTCGACGGGGGTGTTCACATCTTATCTAGAAACCGAACAGTATCATTTAGCTTCAGCTTGTACGTAGCACATATTATTAAGCTCCACCTGCCGTCCGAATTAGCCTCTTTTTCAAATCTTGTTTACTTTGCTAATTAACTTTGTCACTTTCATTAACAGTCACTGTTAGCAGTGTTTTGGGGTCAAATTCTTGGTGCTTTGGAAAGACCACCTGAGCGCCCGGCTCAACGCTCTCGGAACTCCACGCCATTTGACGTCAGTTAAACAATTTTAAGACAATATCCTACCCTCGCCTGTATAAATATAGTGTGATGATATCGCAAGAATTAAAGAGCCTTTCGGCCCTCAAAACTATAACTGAAAATGTCCAATCAACTGTAAAAGTGTTTTCATTTTAAAATAACTTCATTTTATATTTAGGAAGTTTCTGTGGTTTACATCGTGACCGGGCCCAGAAATTTCTCGTCTAAAAGCATTGAAAAGTACATCAATGGCCACTTTGTTTTACATTAACACCTTCTAGGCGGGTTGCCTTACACTATAGCGAGATGACCTGCTCTTTTCTGCCGTTTTCAGACATAGTTATTCGTGTCGCGTTTTCTTGTTGCCGTCTCACGTGACCCTTGAGTCACATGATCTAAGCAAATGGAAAGAGTGAAATCTTTTCTGATCAGTATCATTCTAACCCAGAGTAACGAAAATTAAATGAGTTTGGACGTAGTTTTTCTTCTTCCCTTGACCCACATGGACAATGCAACTTAAAAAGCTTTCAAAAATATCACAATTTATCCGTTAAGGAGGCCATTAAGATAGTCATCGGGGTTAAAACATTAACATTCTTGAAGTGATCACAGTGTTGTTGATTCATGAATAGGTTCGTCTCTAAACTGAACAAAACATTCGATGAAAACTCGTTAAGTTCAAACTACGTGTAGTAACTACACCTCAGACCAACTCGTTTTATAACATAGCCTTAGAGAAGCGCGCGTTTACCATTTCTTAATGGGTCAGGAGATTCCGAAATGAAATGGAGAAACGCATTTCTGTTTCAATTACGTTAAATTTGCTCTTGAGTGCAAGCCTAACACCTGCCATGGCCCCTTGCCAAACTGATCCTTGCTGAAGTCGAAATCCCATTTCCAATTACTCGATAACGCGAAAACAATGGCTTTAATGGCCGAATGCCATTTTAACGACTAGCGGTGAAGATCCTTTCCTCGTACTCTTCAACAAATACCGAGTGTCGTTTAGGCAAGATCCAGTCACCTTTTGAAAAACAGAGTAACTTTTTCAGCCTCAGTTAAATTCATTCAAATTAACTTTCATCTATACATGCAGACAAACCCTTCCGTGCACCACTGAAGTACTACTTAATGTAAGTACGGTGTTGCAATTGTTTGCTTGTCAATATTTCAGTGGAATTGATTACCTTTTTGGTTTTGCTTTTCAAGTGCATGAATTTCGATCTTTAACACTCGTGGGATTATGTCTGACTATGTTATGTTTCTCCTCATTCCTCAGGTTTCAGTTGCTGATGAGCGAATGTTAGACATGCATGGCCCTTTAACGAGTACCATGGAAATAGAAATGCTGTGTAGGAAGGTATTAAAACGGATACAGTACAGTACCTACAAAATACTCCTTCCAACAAGCGTGTCTCTCTCGCAATTAAACGCCCTTAATCCCTTAGTTTTTGAGATGCTGAAGCAACCCCCAGTAGTGCTATGACCCAAGGGATCCTGGTACCCCCAAGGAACCCCCCCCAAAAAAAGAAGCATCCCGTCCCGTCCCGTTCCGAATGAGCAGGGGATCTGCAAAATACAACCAGTCTCTCTAGGCTCGAGTTACCAAGGTGAGGGGGATGAAGTCGACGAAACGAGTATCGAATTTTTTTGGTAACTGTTTTTTTTGGGTTGTTATTTGTCTTGGTGGGAGGGGGGAGTTTAAAACTTAAGTGAGGCTGATGGAGTTGTTGGGTATCAAACGAATTGTATATCCAGTGATATATCATAGCTAGCTTCCCAATTCTTATTCCTTTATTGATAAAAGGCTAAGGAAAAAACTAATACAATGACACAGATTTGTAAAATCAGGGGGAAACGTAAGTAGTGACAATGAACAAAATTAACTGCATGGCTGTGATAACATATTCATAACACTTCATTTAACGACGGAGGTGGGAGCATTTCACAGTTTTAGCGTTTCAGGAAATAGCTAATTTTTCGTGTAATAAATATCAAACTAAGAAACGAAAGATGCTAGGCATCAACAGCGAATACATATCATCTTAACTGTTTTGAAAAATGTAAAATTCTTTTGAAATGAAAATAAAATGGTTTACTGTAAACTATTTTCATATACATGTAATAAGAGAGGATGTTTCATCCTTTTCTACAATAATCGAATTTCTGGTCGCACTTATGAGACAATGAAATTAATTACTGAATATTCATAGAACAAGAGAGAAGGAATCATTGGGAAAAGGGCATACAACAATTTTAAACTAAGTAAATCGAACAATCTAAATGATTTTGCCTTGTTTAACTCTAAGTGTATGTCTGCACGGTGGTGCTGTAATCTCGGCAATCAGTTAAAATTTCACTGAGTCTATTTATCATCTCTCAGAAAAATTTGCAGAGCTCGGATCTTAGCTAGTTACTGTCATTACTCAGTTGACAGTTAAAGTTTTTACCAATTCAGTCTCGGCTAAATGAAATATTAATAAATACATTTTTTCACCAAACAGTTTGCCTGAAAACCGCTTTCAAATACAGGCATAGAAACATGGCTGTTACATTTTTGCTGCGTTAAGGCTGTCCGATTTTAGCTCTAAAAGCGTTTGCCGAGGACTCGGGCAAATGTGCGCTGTTCTCGAGCGCTGTCTGTTACTAGGCATACTCCTTTTCGTCTTCCTCTACATTGGTTTTTTGCTTCACAGTCCTCCTGTCTTCCCGGTCGGTTCTTCTTACTTCTTCTAAACTGGAGAGGTCTGTCGTTTAACGGCTGTATTGGTGGTAGTTTTGTTTCTCTCATATTCAATTCTTTGTGGCTACCTTGAGGCGAGTTGGCCTCATTTCGCTGCATGTATACATACAAGCTGCTGGTTCCACGGCATGTCTGGCGCCTCTCAATATTCTCTAGATCTTGGCAATGTCGTGAATAGCCTCGCGGAGCGTTCGCTCGGAGGCGCAGTAGATACTCCAAACTATTTGTGACATGGCGGAACGGATCATGGTGGTAGCGAGGACGGCTTTGCCTGTTCGCTTGACTATGTGAATAGCCCTGAGTATCCGCTTGGTTCTGGAAGTAGCCTTGACGCTGTTCGCTAACTACCCTTAGTGGAAAGCTTTTAGTGTTTTCCAGAACTCGATGCCTTATTTTCCTGAAACTTTCTCGTTCTTCTCTCTGTCGTTGACTTTTCAGTTCATCGTAGAATCTGGCGGCCTGAGGATTATTTGCCGAAACGTATCCATTTCGTACCTGGAACTGGCCGGCTAGGGTGTCACAATCCTCCTCCGAAGAACTCTCTGTATCAGAATCATAGCTGTCATGAAACACCAGACTCGAAAGAGTTTCAGCAGTGGAAAATCGCAGTTCGTTTCTGTTTCCAACATAGGGAAAGAACTTTTGCCTCATCTCCGGTGAAACGTTTGATTCGTAAACCTCAGCGGGATAGGCCTGTCCAGAGCGCAATCTCCTGAAAGCAGGGCCCTTTTTCGATTCTAAACAGTCTCTCAGGTTGGAAGTGACCTCTTGATCTCTCCTCTTGTTGTGTCGATGACACAGCTCAAGTACTGATGGTGTTTCTCTTCGAACATTCATCTTCAACGCTAAATGTTCATTACTGTCTAACTGTACGTGCTTGCAGATTTACTGATAAAAAATAAAGAACGATGTCTTGCTAATTACATTCTCATCTGACGTAAAACCATGTAATTAGGCTCAATTGGGAAAATAATGTCGGCGTTCTTTGTGATGTACCGCCAGAGAAGATCACTATTTCCTAGAATGGAACGATTTATTACTTTCTTGTGGTTCTGAAAATGATGAAAATTTTCTGCTTTTAATTGCACATTGCGAGGTTTGTTAAGGTCATAGATAAAAAAAAAACCTCCCGAACTAGACTAATAGGTGATGTTATTTTGCCGTGTGTCATCAGATCTCTGACATAAAAGAACTGTATGGTAATTAGGAGGAGTTTTTGGGACCTCCCTCCTCCCCCCTCCCCCCGACCCCCACAAATTTTCCTCCCACTAATCGTCCCGCGCTATACGGCAAACGCCTTTACAATTTAAGCGACTACAGGAGCCATTTTAAAATGGGCTCCGGGCAAATCAGTCTATTGTTTTTCTTCAAAACAAAGTCCCTGTGAAGGAGAGTCTTCAATTGGAGACAAAAGGAGAAAGGATTTAGTTGCTGGGTTGCTTTGTGGCACACAAGTCAACATATGACAGAAGAAGGCAAGGATAAAAATCCCCCAAATCGGTCGGTTCGGAATTCATATCCATTTCGTGCCACAGGACCCTAGATGTCTGACGCCCTGTGACCAAGCTGTTGTTCGCTGTCATCGTGACTAAGACTGCGCGGTTACTTAGCGGGAGGCAAAGAACAACTTTAGGGAGTATTCGAATTTTGCGGCTCGTAGATCTGAGATGTTGGGCTGGGCAATAGCGTTGCCAATAGTTGGAACTTACATTATTACATCTGTGGTTCTCTTAAACTTCCCATGGCTAGTACATAAGAAGAAAAAGCTGAAGTTTCGTTGTCGACACATCAGCCACAGAGGAGGCAAGTAACAGGCTAATTTAAACTTGTTTTTAACTTTAAGTTTAAGTCCTTGTTCAAGCTTATTACAATTAAGCTTAATGGTTGGACGGGTCTTTGATCACGACCAATAATTAGAAATAATAGGAGATGCTATGAACTTTATGTTTTTGATAATTTCTGATAATTTGCCTTTATCTTCCACTACCATGAAAAGATGTTGCCAGCAGGTACCTTTTCTTGACCCAGAAAAGGTGACCAAAAATTGCAAAAATAATTGTGAGCTACTAACTCAATGTATTTTCCTAGTTTCTTGGACAACATTTTCCAAGAGACTAGAAGATATTATGGGCCATTGACATATTTACTTGTTCCCTGCATTACATCAACTAAACATTTAGGTCAGACCCCCACCCCCCTCCCAACTTCACATGGAATTTTGCTGTCCCAAGAGTCACTGCATTCCAGTCGCTAACGTGGGCGTTACTGACATTTATGATATGGCTGTGTCTCACAAGGACTGGGAACTACCAAATTCACGAATTTGACTGGCTGAAATTGATAGTGAAAGCAGTCTAGATTTTCCCATCTAGACCGGCATCTAGATTGGTTACATTTTGCGGAGAAAAAGTTGCAAACTAAAATGCAAAACTTTTGACTATTTTCTTCCGCAATATTTATTTATGGAGGTGCCAAAAAGCCTGATGAGAAAAAAGTAAAGACGACGAGCAAACTTTGGCAGAATTATTTCAAGTTCAGTTCATCGCTGTTTGCAAGCAAACTGTCAGCTAGTACAAACCAGTTACATTAAACGAATTAGTTTTTCTTGTTTGCCATATAATAAACATCTTATTAACCAAGCTTAGTCGGTCTGTATGGGAGAATCTTGACCTTGGTCGTTTGTACAGATCTCGGTCAAGATTCCCTCATACAGACCTCCTGCCCGGTTAATAAGAGCTAAGCGAAGATGTCAACATGATCTACAAAGCTTTCTCCTATCTGTTCTATGGAAGCATCCAGATGTCTTCTGTGTTCTATTTACAGTTTTGATTTCCAGTGAAAGTAATTCAGTAAGAGAGAACCAGAATCATCGGTAGAAGGCTTCAAAAGGGGGCCATATTTTGCAACACTTTTACCTGCTGGCCTTTGCCTGCCTACTTCACAAATGTGTTACTCTTTCTCTAATGTTGAGTGTTTCAACTGTGGTGCAATCTCTCATCCAAGTGAAAACTACATGTATCTGTTTTTGGTGTTTGCTGTTTGCAACATAAAGTACTAAACTTTATTAAAATAGAGTACTTTGCTTTTAATCAAATACCCCCTGCACTGACATCCAAAAATGGACTTGTCTTACCCTCTCCCACCCTAAACATCTAGTTGATAACAATTCGGGAACAAGTGAATGTGTCGACAGCCCCTCAATCTGCATCTTAATCAAAGTGCAGTCGATGTGAAGTTTATGCTGAACATATGCCAAATCAGGATTATTCCCAAAAAAAGCAAACATGTTGTGTAAACATGTTCAGAGTAGCCTGCACAAAATGCATCCTGGCTGTAATCTAGTCGAGACACTCCCATACAACCCAGGAGAGTTGAAAAGTGTACATGTATATAACATGCCCAGGCTCCGAGCTCAATCTCAGACCTCTAGAATTCCAATACACCAACAGCAATTAACCCACCAGCCCTAACACTATCTCCCTTATTATAGATTACTAGGTTGATGGACAACTTAAGTAATCATTTTTGTATCCCTCTTTGTCTGTTTATTTCAGGAGCTGCTGAAAATTTAGAAAACACAATGACAGCTTATCATCAGTAAGAAATATCTTGCGGCACATTATGTATAAAGCAACATTTTTCTCTCCAACAGTTCTGTATCTCAGTATACTGTTGGCCTGGGAGGGGGGTACTCCCTATAATGGCCTTTATAGGAAGGCTCGTCCTGAAAGGGAACCTTTTTCAGGCTTCAGGTATTTCACAAGTTGATGTATATGAAAGGGTAGGGAAATCTGTCATTTAGTTATTTAAAGGAGCCTTTAATCAAAATATTTTGCACAGATACCTTTTGGCTGTATCTGGTAATGTGTGATGTTCTCCCATAAAATTGTTCGTTAACTTCAGGAAAGGATGCAGTGTTCTTAAGTAGATATGTGGAAGGGATACCTTTTTTCAATAAAAGGTATACAAAAAGGGGTAACTTTTTTGTCTAAATGGTTTGCAAAAGGGTAAGGGATTGGACCCCGGGGCAGAGCCTCCATGTATAAAACTTTGTAGAGTACTGTGCCCCCCAACTCAGGATTGTTGGTGTCTAAACTGTAACTGTTATATATAATATTGCATTTTTCATCCTATAGTGCATTAAATATGGGAACAGAAATGCTTGAACTAGATGTCCGCTTGACAGCCGATAAACAGGTACTAGCAGGCACTGATTTAAAGGGACACTATCACCATTTTGAGCGTGATTTTGGAAATCTCAAAAACATGTATCTATCTTTGGAAGCTGAACAATTAAATGGTTTTATTTTTTAAAGAAAATCCTTTGATGAGCTGAAGCAGCAATGTTGTCAGTCCCTATTCATTGCACAATAAGCTTATTTAAAAGACTCAGCTTTCAGGGTCATTCATAGGTTAACTTGCTCAATTCAGACCTTATTACGTTCTCTGGAGAATTTGTCCTCTACCAATTTAGAAATTGTCTTTCCTTTGGTAATCTGTATATTTATTTCCAGATGTATACATGTTTGTCATTGTGTACGCAGGTTGTTGTGTGTCATGATGACGACCTTTCCCGTGTTACAGACACAGAATACAATATTTCTGATTTCAATTACAAGGTATATCATCTTTCACAAATCTTGACGTATAATTAAATTGCTAAATTTATACATGTTAGCTATTTACTGACACGATCATGTTATCTCAAAATGATCAATTTGAAGAGATACATGTATATTTTGCTAATATCATGAAAAGTAAATAATTATTAAAAGCAATTCTGTCAATTATCTTTATTAACTGTTTATAAATAAAATAAATTCATTGACCTCAGTATATATTATTAAGTTTATGAGGTAAATTAATCAAAGAACATGATCAAAACTGATGAGGTACTTTTAGAGCCATTATTTATGACCAATATTAATAGCAAAAATTTCCTCTTTTAGGATCTGCCACCTCTAATGAAAAGGCTCAATGTTCAGTTTCAGCCAGGTAGTTGCACAATTTATTCTGACTATTAGACTGCAAAAAGTATAAATTTAAGTTAAACGTATGTGCTTACTAGCTGTTATGAGTTGCTCTGAGCTTCAATTTTTTATTCCAATAGGTGTTACATGTGATGTAAAGAATGACGACTGTTGTATTCCATTACTAGAAAGTGTTTTTGAAGCATTTCCTAATATTCCTATAAATGTAGACATAAAAACCAACTCTGATGTGCTTATAGACAAGGTAAGTGGTATAATTGTAAATGTGTAGTTTTAACAGTTCCTGTTGTGGTGCACATCCAATTTTTATTTGAGAACTCATGTGCTTTCTTTCTTTCTCTCTTGCTAGACACATGAACTTATCTGCAAGTACAACAGAAAGGATTTAACAGTGTGGGGGAACTTTTCAAAAGAAGTTACTGACAAGTGTTACAAGAAGGTTAGCTTGACAGCGATCTACAAAGTTAATCATCTGAGCTCTTAAAATGATTATTGCTAAAATGCTGGAAACTGTTTATTACATGTACATGATGTATGTCTGGGGATCAGCCTCCAGTAGAACATGCAATTTTCTTTTCCAAAATCAGTCAAAAACTTTTAAAAGTCAAATGGACATTGTATAATTGTCTCAGGCAATGACAGTGCTGCATGTACTGGTTCTTACTGGTTCTTTTTCTTGTAGGATCCAGAAATCCCAATAATGTTTTCAATGAAGCGTTGTGCTGCACTTGTGTTGCTGTTTTATACTGGTCTACTGCCATTTATTCCCATCAAGGAGTCATTCCTGGAGATCATGTTACCAGTCACAATGATTAGGTAAAGATGTTACCATATAATTGAGTTCAAACATTATTCTTTAAATAACATGAATAAGTAATAAATATTAATGGTTAGAAGCCCGGACGTGCAGACAAGGGATCTTTCTAAATGTAACAATAATAATAAATATAATAATAGTGATAATGATAATGATAATGACAATGATAATGATAATGGTAATGACAATAGTAATAATAATAATAATAATAATAATAAT
>Ga0126338_10001460_pt1 | contig 15304 bp, 7 predicted proteins | sample OrbCmetagenome_2_FD_92529 | JGI IMG/M metagenome (GOLD analysis project Ga0126338, IMG submission 92529) | Coral microbial communities from Petempiche,Puerto Morelos, Mexico - Orbicella C C metagenome | ecosystem: Host-associated > Invertebrates > Cnidaria > Coral | place: Petempiche,Puerto...
AGAACAACAACAAAAACAAAACAGAGAATAAATATATGAAATAAAAACCCACCCCCCCACTCAGCGTCTGGTGATTTTTAAAATAAAAATATAAAATAAAAAAAAAAAATAAGGGGGGGGGGGGGTTTGGGGGGGGGGGGGGGGGGTGGCTGGCACCCTGCGATTGCAGAATCAATAGGGCATTCCCCCAAAATATTGCAATTTGAGAAGTAATGGTAATGTCACAAAGTAGAAATGACAATGAGGTTCCTGTCCAGACTGTTTGCCTTTATTCCAACCGTTTATATGCTCAATCTTTTTTTTTTCTCATATTTTTGCTTTTCCAAAAGAGGAGGGGATGACTAGCCATCCAATCCACCACCCCCCCTCCCCCCTCCTAAATCCTCCCCTGCTACAGTAAGGTACTCAAGTACTCACAGGATCGGCACGAAGGCTCCTGGGCCCACTAGGTTTATTTCCTTTAACGGTTTTTTAAAAACGTCTTTTTGACATTTGTTCAGGTTTTTGTTAAACATGATAACGGAGCTGACTACATTTGATTGAAACTTATTATTTCTTCACCCTTCGTTGAAGACAAAGTTACCACTTTACTTGCTAATTTAACATCATAGGATGTTCTTTGAAAAATGTTTCCTAACGTTTGTGCCTTTACACTGAGCTGTTTATATGCATGTGATGATGAATAAATTTGAAAGACAATTTTCCGAAGCAACAACACCAAGGAATGAAATGTTTTGGCCTTAAGAGCCAAGAAAAGAAAGGCAGAACAGGACATTTACCTGCTTCGTGTCCTTGAAATGTTGCCGTACCCTTTTTCTTACTGTGTTATAGAAAGCCCTACCAAAACAAACAACAAAGAGAACGCTTCAATTACCTCGACGTTAACAAAATAAATTATTAAATTTTGAAATATGCGAATGCCTTATTTCCTAATATATCATGATCAAGTGCAGCGGTTGAATTTTGTAAGGAAATAACTCTAGCCAGTCACGGAGGACACGGGCAATTCAGTGAACCAATCAAAACTCGAAGTAATTATATGTCGCTGACGCAAAGCGCGGGAAAACGAGTGCAAGCGAGGCGTCACAATTGGTTTGGTTTTACCTCTGATTGGATAAAAAAAAAAAGTGGCGCGAGGGTTTTTTTAAGCCAATCGTGTGGCGCAGTTGATGCAAAACCGATTACTTTCGACACTCAAGCGAAAACCGCTCTATGCAAAGGAATAAATAATTATGATAGTAATTAATGATGCAAGCATGATTAACCTTACCCAGGTTCTGGAAAAGTAGGGACATTACTGGTTACCAGATCACCGACGCAATACTTTTCTAATATTCTGTTGAAAGAATTGATATAAGTTAATTATCCACTCCAACACACTACCTTTTTGAATGCTGGTAACAACTGGAAAGTAGATTAGACAGGACTTAATTTTGCAAGAACATAGGGTAACTCTTCTGATAACCTGTAAGAAGGTTTGTTTTGCCTATCCGAAATATTGCAGCAAAATTAAAGAATTAAAAAGTGACCACTTTCGAATGTTTCACAAGTCTTGCATCTTGACAAACGTTTTTATCAGGCATAGATTTAGTGCTTTGAACGAAGCCATCAGAAAGTGGTATAAAACTAATCTAAACCTTTGTCAAGTAACAAGGGTTTGGCGATTTTCACCCATATTTCGCCTCACTCGGTCCGTCTTCGACTAACGTGACCTAGGGCCCGTTACTCGAACGTCCCGAAAAGTTTTCGCACCCGGAAGGCCGTAGCAAAATCTCAAACCTTATGATTACAGAGCTGTTTCATTCACATATTCTTAATATAAACAGAGGTTCCATTCCGTACAATACGTTTTAGCCGTTCACACCTCTCTGTCTTTAAATACCAATTAACTAAAAATGGTTTTTCGGGCCCGAATAGTTTCCGGGGCTTTCGAGAAACAGGTCCCTGGGGCCCGTTTCTCGAAAGCCCCGGAAACTCGTAAAGCCATAGCAAAATCTGGAACCTAACGATTACAGAGCTGTTTCATTAACATATTCCTAATATGAAGAGAGGCTCCCTTGATACAAGAAATTTCAGGCGTATACACCTCTCCGTTTTAAGATACAGATGAACAAAAAATGGCTTTACGGGTCCGAAAAGTTTCCGGGGCTTTCGAGAAACGGGGACCTGGTCCGAGGGCTTCCGAGGCGATCTCGGATACGTCACCGAAGTCAATTGACCGTGAAGGCCTGGAGAAAGCCGTACAGGAACTACGTAAACTTGGTGTCTGATCTATTGTATTAGCTAGTTACGCCAAACCTTTTTCATTTTACTACTTCAATATTACAATAGGGCTCTAGATCTGTACGACGTTGACGACATAAGAACCTGGAGAACAATCTGTTCCAGGTGCAACATAGCGAGGACTCTTCTGTGCCCGCCGTCGTGCTATTTTGTTTCCTTTTGATTTTTCTTGTTTATATAAGAGTAGCTTAAGTTTAATTCTTATCAGTACCCTGGGATCCACTGTAATTGGCCACGCTGTAGTGGTCTCCCTGCCTGATGCATTTTGTTGTATATAAGTTAGTATTTTAGCTAGGCGAAGTTAAATAACTAAATTTTCAGGAGCGTAGCGTGAATTTTTCATGAGGTACGCAACAAAGAGAAAAATATCAAACGACGAATCGAAGGCGCGAGTCGCCAGGACTTCCTTTTATTTTATTTTGGGGAGCAATAACATTGGTGGTCTCATGCATCACTCAATAGCTTACTTGGGTGCATGGTCGCTGAAAGCGTGGTAAGACTGGAACACAAGTGTCACATCCCTCCCTGCCGCCATACGTAAGACATCTTTACCACCGGGATGAACAGCGAGAAACTTACTGACGTCATAAACCTACAAAGGTATTATAGATTATATTGAACTCTATTGGTTTGTGATAATGTAATTTATTTTATTATTTATCCATAGTTCATATAGGGGAATGGTTATGAAACCCGACAAAGTTCTTTGTTGTATGTTTTGCTCGCTTTTTTGGCCTTGACCGTGCACAAAACACAATAGTTGTTTACTCCGTACTGTGGAACTAACCAAAAGAGAAACGTGTTGGTTACGTAATCATGCATAGTGTATGAGCGCAAGACAAAAGACTGCGCACGGTCGTGGACCTTCCAACATAACTCTTGGCATCTTTGTTTGCTCCTTTGATGTTTGCGGGGCTTCATAACCATTCCCTTCTATTAACTATGATTTATCTATTTAGTGTTTTGACTTTTGAAGACCCGTTCGTATTTTGATCGAGTTTACTTTTTGCTCTTAGGTGCAACGTGTTGAATTTAAGTGTTGTTGTTGATTGATTGAAGAATTGAAGAAAGATTCAACAGCCCAGCTCAACCAGCTGAAAAATGTACCGTGTTTGTACAGTTGAGAATAACAATAACAACAATAACATTTATTATTTGTATTGCGCCTTTTCTATAAAATATTCAAAAGCGCATCACAACAGTAATTAATAACTAAAATTTTACAAATCTTTCTGAATGACACTAAACAATAATCAAAATAAACAAATAAATAAAATTAAAAAAAAAAAAAAAAGATGGCCGTAAGTTAACCACAATCTTGATCAATTTAAATAAAAAATTAATTATATAAGACCACCCCTGACATTTCAATAATGGGAAAAAATGGCGGGTTTCGCTTTAACAGACAGTTCATCATTGATTCGAGGGGAGGGGTGGTTTTACTTCTTATTTATTTCGACCAAGATTGTAGGGTCACCGGAGGGTGAGTAATTTAAATCAACAAATCGGAATGTTTTTTTTTTCCTCGTCAGTCCTGTTATCCTATTATAACACAGGGCATAATAAGTAAGATAACAAAACAAGCACAATGCTTCATTGCCCGGTCCACTGATAATCTCGTATTGGACTGAGCATAGCATAACAAAACATAAGTCTTCTTCATCGCATGTTCAAAGGTGAACTGATAAGGACAGCTAAGAACAGTTAAGCCTGTCAATGATCGTTGCACGCAAGGCATAAAAATGATAAAAGCGGTGAACAGGCCAACAGTTTTGCAGAACACGATCATACATAGGGGTTACTAAAGTTTTTTTCTGTTAAGGGAATCGTAAAATGAACTTATTGCGTTGTACGCCAGGGTCAATCTGATAAAAACAATCAAGAGCGAATTTCACTGTCTTATACGGCCTTAGTTTCCCCAGTATTTTCCTTAGCCTCTCTTAGAATTCGAATTCTCGAAGAATAACTAACTCAGAAATACCAAACAAAAATCAAGTAATACATCTAACATGAGTTATATCTATGCTGCGTGACTACCATATGCATAAACATCAATATCGCGAACCCAAGACGAGAGCAACCAAGCATAAAGGTTGGATACAGCAGAGTCTCGGCCGTTTACTTAAACAATGGATTTTTCGAATCCCTCGTTCGAACTCGAACCAAAAGTCATTTCACGTCCTCCGCTAAGTCTAACACTGCAATTCTACCTCTGATATATCGGACTACCCGGCTTTTCAAACCTATTCTGTTTCCCTTGGCGCTTTCCACTGTATTATAATATTCTGTAACTTGAATGGTGACCTCAAGCAATTCGAATACCGAATTTACATGTAAAGTTCTTATCACCGACTGCTGACTCGAATTTTCGATCTCCACGTGGGTGTCGAAAAGCGTGTTTGAATTTTGGCGAAAATACTAGCAAATAAAGTGACGCGAACGATTAATTCTGCGTTACCAAGAGCACGTGATCGTTATTGAGAATCTGTGCTAACTCAACGCTCCAGTTGCCTGGATTTCTTACCTTTCCTCGCACAGCGAGGTGTGCATTGTGTTCTTTGTTCAAGGAGGCAAGCTCTTGCCAAGTAAATTGTCTTTTTGTTGTCATGTCTTAGCGAGAACGCTTCGCGAATTCGACATTCAGCTGTGACTCCTCAGACTATCTGGTTCGGAAACAGAAGAGCCGATTAAATGCTAGTGTCGTCTAATCTTTGACTCCTTTTATTATTATTTTTTTTCATTTGACCAATCAAAAGTTAGTGTTGTGATGTCGTGTGTGCGTGGGGGGGAGGGCGGTGTAGACGTCGACATGCCGGCCATTTTCGACGTCAACTCTACCCTCGGAAGTCTTATAGACTTCTCAGTCAAAACAAATGGAAACTCCTTGTAAATGAGCCAACAATGTTGAAAATTAATTCCATATTTTGTCGGCGAGTGGCTACATTACCTTGAGGGCATCAAACTACTTATTGGACTTCATACTGCAAAATATGCTCATTCGAGATGTCACATAACGTAAACCTTTCTTTCGGACGTTGAATACGATTAATACGTGACATTATGCTGTTGGCGATTGCGTTACAATTTTAGCATTCTCATACATTGTCTTATAAACGGCTAAAACTGTAACGCAATCGCCAACAGCATAATGTCACGTATTAATCGTATTCAATGTCTGGGCCGCCTGTGATTTAAGCTCCCTCAGCGCCCGGTCTCATCCTTCCTAATATGAAAAAGCCAGGAAAAACAAACAACTGAAATCAAACACTGTAAGCTGAAATCAAACACTGCCAGTGAAAACGCAAACGTTGTAGAGTGGCTATTTCGAGGAACACAAACCACAAAGGTTTGGCCGGATTTACAAAACGGAACAGGGCAAGGCTGTGAAATATTTACACAAGGCGTGGCAAAGTTTTGGGATTAACTAAAACCGTGGCCCACATTAGAGCTTACTAACAAAGGTTAGCTGTAATGTTACAGTTTTCATGTAATAGACGGTACAATCTAGCTAATCTGGCATAGTCTGGTAGATTACATTCTTGATATGTGCGTAACTCAGTTCAGTTGGAGGAAGTTTTGAAGACAACGGTCCTAGACTAGATATATTCTTAGGCTTCTGAAAAATCCGCTTCTTTCCACCATGTTACAAATAAAACAGCGGAAGCAGAAAGCTACATGGATACCCCTTCGACTCATCGCCTCTTCAAGAACTTATCCCGCCTATTGTCAGAGAGGACTCGTACTGGGAAGAACCGGCTTTTTCCAGCATACCTCATCTAAATACTCCTTTGAGAAACGCTTTCTTATTGCTGGAAGGGTGAAACGTCAGTCGAAGGGTGTATACAGATATTTGTTAAGGGGCTTTCCAAAGGTGGAAAATTGCAGTACAATCGAAAAAGCATCAATAAACCCCCACCCCCCCCCCAAAAAAAAAATCGCTGCTATCACTAATACAAAAAGTTAGCTTAATGCGACCGATTTTGTTGTTAAGGGCGTCTAGAAATTCTACAAGGGTATCTTCAGGCCCACACTAGATAGCAAAATTATCATCAATAAATTAATTAAAACGCAAATATAGTGCGAGAGATGAGGAGTAATGCTCCAGAGTATATTTCTCGTGATGTTGTAATTCCGGAAATAAGTCATTGTTTTCAAAAACAAGTTTGGCGAGCCGAATCAACATTGGAGTCTCTTGAACCCTTGCCTCCTGAAGAAGTAATTCGAGAGCTACTTATGCTCTCTTGGTGTCCACGTTTCCACTCCGACAAGCGCGTGAAAAAGGTTTGGGTGCCACGGTTTTAAGCCAAAATCATCCTTTTAACGATTGTTAAAATGTGAACTGATGTAGAAACAAGCCGCGAAAATGATAGTAGAACCTGGCAAAACAAATGACTGTCATTTGTTATCTGGTGTCATCTACCACCGGACAACGAATGGATTGTTTACGAATTAACAGTTAGTTCATGCTTAAATGTAATCAGTTTTCAAATGAAATAAAACTGTTCCTAAGAACACATTCAATAACCTTCAAATCAAATCTGTAACATAGATTGAAATATTTTATACACACCGTTTCAAGAATGACAATACAGTGAAACCTGTATTAAGCGGACATCCTTAGGGCACTCACTAGTGTCCGCTTAGTACAGGGTGTCCGCTCTAAACAGGTTCTAATAAATTGTGCAATATTAGTTAATTATTAACCCTTTTGTAAGCTTTTACAAGTAAAAAGCCCTTGAGGTGTCCGCTTATTGCAGGTTTTGTAAAACGAAACGGCATCAGTAATATTGGTGTCCGCGTCTGCTTAACAGAGGTGTCCGCTGAATGCAGGTTTATTTTACAGTAAATGTGGGAAGAAAATTTAGGGACTCAACCTGGTGTCCACTAAATAGAGAGTGTCCGCTTAATGTGGGGTCCGTTTAATACAGGTTTCGCTGTGCTGCAATCCTGATACTTAGATAACTTAGAATTTTAAAACATTTATCCCTTTACCCCTTAGCAAAATACACCATTTATTAACTACTGAATTTCATTCAGCGATCAGCAATATCTCACAACTTTTCGTCCGGTGCGGTACAGGAACGTTATACATTCTACACCACAAGGCTTAAGACAAAGAAGCGTTTGAACTGGGCAAATACATTACAACTAATAAAACTACAGTGAACTGTGTCTGAGAACTTTATCTTTCTTTTACTTTCTCGGACACATTCAGGACAAGCGACACAGCTATGTAAAACCTAGGAGATGTCCGCTTTTAGAGGGCTCTAGTGCAATCTGTCGTAGACGGGACACTGCATGATGTGATAGTTAACAAATTGACGTCAGTTTTTCATGCGTCTGTCCTCTTACTGACAATGAATTTCGCCATAACATTGTCAAAGTAGCTGTGGATCCACGAGGCCATAGCCGAGTGGATCCGCAGACTACTTTGACAATGTTTTGACGAAATTCATTGTCAATAACAGAACACACGCATGAAAAACTGACATCAATAGCTGTTATTGCAGTTATCAGCGGCTTGACACACAAACGAGGCGAAAGGATCAATTCTGCACTGTATTGACCCTTTCACCTTGTTTGCATACCTATTAAAACAAAAGAATATTGGACCGCAGACTCAACTCCAACTTGTTTTTTACGATAACAAATTGTCAAATTGCCCGCTCTCGCTCGTTGACGCATCGCATAAATTATAAATTCATGTCTGTCCGCTTATTGACAATAAAAATTAGCCAATGAGCGCGCGAGAATTTCTGCAGTTATCGTAAAAAAAATGTTGGTGGATACATATATACATCTCTGGCTCTAAGAAAGAGATGACATGGCCAAATACCCACTAGCTAACTACCCACTAAAAACTACTTCTGCATAGATTCTTATTACAGTCCACAGATAGGTTTAAATCAAATTTGCTGTCGCATAATTTCTTCCCTTTAAAAGAACTATGTTATGGTAAAATTGAGTAATGTTTAGTACAAACTTAACTTCAAATATATGAAAGTTAAAAATAATAATTTGGTAAGGTAAAAAAAAAACACTCTCAAACTGAGAGAATGGCGAAGAGGTCTGGGCATAATTACGCTGTACTAAGATTGAAAAGCTTGAAAAATTTAGAGTAAGTCTTTCAAGACCCATTGAACGTAACATACTGTACATATCTAATCCAACCACTACAGGCTAAAGGCGACGAAATACGAGATACAAAACCCTCAACTTGCCGCGCAACATGAGCAAATTTGTTGCGTGACAAGTTGTGAGTTTGATGAAAAACGAGCAACAAAGCCAAAATTTGTTGCTCAAAGTAGACCCGTGCTCTACTTTTCGCAACAACTTTCTTCAACCCGCAACACATGTTTTTGTTGCGCGACAAGTTGATCACGCAAGGTGAAAAACGCGAAACATCGTCCCAATACTTGCAACGAAACAACGTTGCGCGACAAGCTGAGGTTTTTTGTATCTCGTATTTCGCCGCCTTAATACACAAGAGGCACTGTAATACATTGGGTTCTTTACAGAATCCACTATATTCAGTTGGTCACAACCTATTGAGGAAACACTGAACACAATAAAAGAAATGTTCTTTCATAAATTCACTTGCAGAATAAAAAAAAAAAAAACTGTCTCTGCCAAGCTCAACTATCATAAACAAGGCCCAGGAAACACTACATGTCATTATGGCGCCATGGCCATGTGACAGTTCTAGTAAGAACTATTCTTGACTAGTTATGAATTGGAGCAAGTTACAAGTATTTTGAACATTATTGTTTCCGAGGAGATTTCCAACATTTCTAACGCTCCTCCAAATGTTAAAAAAGCCTCAGTCATTCCTGGAGCTAGTAAATTTATGTTGTTGTGTTTGCTGTCCCAGTCTCTTGAGATGTCCAATGTGAGAACCAAGTGCCTGGAAGAATGTATCCTTGTAGTTGTACCTCACACCAAACTCCTTGCACGTTTCACGTACAATGGGAGTTATTTCTGGATAGTAAATCTGACTCACGCCTGGGAACAAGTGGTGAGTAGTTTGATGGTTCAAAGCACCTGGGAAATGGAAAAAAAATCACTGTCAACAACAACTTAACTGTCCCCATCAAGATTTTAATCAATACCTCCTATTATCTAATAAAACTCGTCGATCATCTACATGTACATGTAGGTCTGCAATTTTCTCTTCTCGGTTTTTCGCAATATTGTATGACACGATCTCTTGTGTTTGATATAATACATAACCACACGTTCTTTAGGTAGTTGAAAGGGTCCTGATCTCTGGTACAAGTTTCTTTTGCATTTTGTATTGCATGCAGAACTGCATGCATGATTTTGAGAATGAAGAACTGGAAGAACATAAGCATCCTATGTACAGTAAACTCTCGGACACTATTTTTAAAAACGAATCGAAGGCTACAAGAAAAATAGCAAATCCGAGAAAAAGACACCTCTACAGACAGCATAATGTGGTTATATCCGGAGCACGTAAACTACTAAAATGTTGCGAGTTTTTCATCAACATTATTGTACTTATCATTATCAGTAGTGCAGTTCACCAAAAACGCATCCATCACTGGAAGGTGATTCCTTTGAACTGTTAAATGTATGGTCTTGCTGTGATATACTTATTGAGCAAAGTCCAAGCTAAGTGTTTCATCACACGATGTATTCTCATGTGAAGCTTTTTTCACTGTCAGTCTCGAAATATCTTCCTAACCTGTGAAAACATTGAAAAACCAGCTTTCTGTGGCATAATCCTGAGTTGTTTGTATCTGGAGCTCTGCCCTGCAAGAAGATTTCAAGAATAATCATTATCACAAAATAAAATAAGAAAAGAGCGCAAGTTGCACGACAATATTGGCATGGATTACATGCATTGCACATGAGTCACAACGCACTTCATAAGAGCACGTTTGACTGGCTGTTACTCTCATTTGTGCATTGGTATAAAGTCTCACAGGCACACAATTCATGTAAATGCTACGTAAAAAGGTACATGTACATGGAAAAGGTAAAGTCTGCATACGAGCCAAGTGACCCATCAGGCCGGAGTTTATCCCCTGATGAGATGCTAGTCCATTGCAGGTTACCGCAACATTAAATTTGCTGGTACCCATTTACACACCTGGGTGGAGGTAGGCACTGTGAGAGTAAAGCGTGCCTTGCCCAAGAGCACAACACAATGTCCCCGACCAGGGCTCGAACCCGGACCGCTTGACTCTGAAGTGAGCGCACTAACTGCAAGGCGACTGCTCTTCCACTATCTAAGGCTAGGCTGCATAATGTACCTAATACTATGTAACTACAATATTCACTCTTCCCCCTCTCCATCTTTTTTGTTACAGTGTATTTAATTCCCGCCCTCCTTTTTTGCAATGGTACCAAAAAGCGATATTGCAATGCTCAGTTATGTGCAACCAAGCTGATTTAAATTAAAAATTAAAAAAATTGCATTAAACATTGCACTTAATTACCAATCTTGTGTCATCTTTCCATCTTTCTCAGGATCCACCCAATCTACCTGCAAGATTTAAAGTAAAAAATAGGTAACCAAAGGTTACAAAAGGTTGTATAAACTCTAAATATTACTTACATCAAGTTTAATTAGGCTTTTGATCACTTCAAGGACTGGATGTCATTACACTAACCTCACTCACAACATGAGATGCCTGGAAGGTCAAAGCCAGCCAGTAACTGGCAACAATGTCTGCAATAATAAAGAGCACAACCTAAAGGAATAAAAAAAAAATCTTGTTTAATTTAATGTTTCAGTGCTTTTAGTGAGACTCTACACTCCTCCAAGCTATGGCAGGTAGTCTGCCGTAACTCAATCACCAGCTATAATATTAGCAGTACTGTTGTAATGCAGGCCCCCTTATGGTTTTCTGATGGGTGCTATGCCAGGGCAGGACTTCACCTACATGAAATCCTATTGTAAGTGCTGTATTTTGAAATCAGCGCTCATGTGATATACAAAGGCAAAACTTACGGGTCAAATTCATTCATTTGTGAACTTCTTTGAAGCTACCATAAGTGCACATGTAAGTGGCTAAATGCTAAATAAATTAAATAGTGCATTAGCCGGCATGAACATTTAACTCACCATTTTCCATACTGAGAGCAAAAGACATGGGAGAACTACTCTGTAAAATAAGAAGAACAGCTTGCCACCAAGAAACACAGTCAACTGTGACCTGGAAGGAGGATTTACACGAATAACACCTGAAAGAGAAAGACTGTGTTTTACTACTCGTAACATCTCCTGTTTCAAACTGAGATGCTGACGAAATATTTATTTGACCTACATGTACAAAACATTGTGCAAAATAATCTTAGAAATGGCTGGAAAATAAAGCAAGAGGGGAATATGTTTTAGTTTTCAGTGATAAGTCGTTGCCTAGCTCATGTTAGTTTTGATTTAATTGAAGAGATGGAAAAATCAGGGTACTTAAAGTATCTCTCATTTTGTCAAAGCAACATTTTACGCCTTTTGGCCCAAGAACACATGCAATCCTGGTGGATGCACAAATCTCCACAACACTTACTGTAAAGGTAAGACTTGTGCTCCTTGCTGTTGACTTAATATTGCATTTAAATAAATAATTGATATAAATAAAACATGATCAGGTTACTGGGAAACATGTACCGTTTAGTTACAACAGGTAGATACATATACAGTGAAACATCCAGGATGGTGTGTACACAGAACTAGCAGTTTATAATTATGCTCAGTAATAACTGAATGAAGTCAACTCACCATTTTTCTTTATAAGGAACATTATTGTTACATCCTGAATTCTAGTCTTCAGTCCAAGCTTTAGAAAATGAGAAACAAATGGAAACTATCAGAAAGAGGGAAGAAATAATTGCTTAAACAAGTAATTCAATGTTAGCATTGACATGTACATGTAATTCTTGAAAACCATTGAAGACCATCAGGTTTATCAATTTGGCCAATAATTACAAAGTCATTATTTGGTAATAATTATTAGGCAACTTGTCATACATGTAAATCAAGGCCAACAGACATAGTTAATTTTGGGAAATACCCATTACATCTTAAAGCACTTTTAATTTCTAGAGGTCAAAGGGACTGCATTAATTCCCGTAACTTACCAAACAGTAAACAAGGGGCACATAGACATGTTGATATAGATATCGAGGCACCCACTGTTGATTCCACTTTATCCGTCTTATATCCGGATGCTGACAAACAATTGATACAGAAAGGAATGTCAATAAATTATTGTTTAGCTAATGAAACAGCCACAAGAAAACTCTGGATATAAAACTGATACAAGCAAATAACTGCAAAATTTAAGCATATCGAATAAAAATTATACATGTCTATAAAGTTCTTTTTTTTTTTAATTTCAGTTAATTTTTATTATTCTCAAACAATATGTATGTAATTATTACAACTGTTTGTAGGAAGAATATCACAAGTTGAAAGCAGCATTGATGAGTATAGTTTTAGCTTGTTTGTTTGTAAATAGGAAACAGTTTTACTAATTTATTTTCTTTGTACTTACATCCTCAGTTGTGACGATATCAGGATCCAAGCCGTCAATGTTGGTGTACGGATGATGACCAAATGCATGCTAATGATACCAACATAATTAATGTTATGATTTAATTAACAAATCAAGAAGCCTACGCCGTGTATTACACTGTGTTAAAACACGACGGGCATTTGAGAACACGAGGGAAATGTAGAAAACATGAGCCAATAAAGTGATAAATCAATATAGATTTACACGTTCTTCGATACATGTAGCTTGACAAAACGCGACTTCTCAACTGTTTTTCTTCTTCTTCTTTATTTGTTAAGTTAACCTCCTCTTCAAAACTTTCTGTTGCTTTGCTGAGAACGCCATCACAAATTTCTTGTTTTTCGCTATCTCTAAAAAAATGTTGACTAGAGGTAATGTCACGAAAAACAGTAAAACACACTTTTTCTATGTTTTATATTCTGATAAAACATTGGTTTTTGACCAATCAGAGCACGCGCAGGGTCCTATATATGTTATAAACTGTTTTAAAAAATTACATCAACATGGTTACGTGATCCTAGGGTCAGTTATAACTCCACTAAAACCTGAGCCTTGAAAACCAGAGGTAATGCATGTGCCTGCAGATTTTGTTTAAAACTGATTTGGTTTTTATTCAATTGCGTCAAACATCAAGTTTACAAGAAAAATTCCGAGATCTTGATGAAATTTTCCACTACAGTGTATAAACCAACAAAATGTCCACTCCAAATAACACACTAATCGTACCCCTAATTAAACTTCTTGTGAGTTAAAACAAATAAGACAACAGTAAAACAGCGTGGAAGAACATGTGACATTAGGAGGATATTAATACTAACATGCATTTTACAAAAATTCTCCTTTCTTGTATGCAAATTGCCCCTTTAACCATTTCAAACAATATTCCTACTAATAACATATTATTTTATAATTATGGACAGAGACAATCTATATGCTACCCATTTTCTTAGAAGTCATTCTGATAATGAGTCTGGATAATACAATGAAAAAGTTAGACTGTCACATAAAGCTGACTGAAAATGGAAACCTGCTATTGATGTACAGTGTATGCAGCCATATGCAGTGTACGGGAACTCTTAAATGAACCAAACTAAAAACAAATTGAGCCTTAGTGACAAATTAACACTAACCTGATAAATCCAGATATAGAATGATGCACCATTTAAGAAGTCATGTATATGACCAACTACTCTCCACAATATAGGATGACTGGTCACAGCACAGTGGCTTAAAGTTCAAAACAACAGAAAATATTACTACAATCATATAAACTGAACAGGCCTTTGTCCACCAAAAGAGGTTAGAAGTGTCTTATGTAATTTGAAGGGTGGTGAATGGTTAATCCATGACTTGTGAAGGCAGTGCCTCACCAAGCTAGATTGAGACTTTCTCAGCTTTGCAAAAAAAAAATAATTGAGACTCAAAGATAGCAATCCAAAAGTCTCAGCTAACCAGACTTTGAAATTTGACAACAATTCTGTGAGATGCATATGCTAAAGGACCATTTGCCACTGCTGCATGTGTAATTTGCTCTCTCAAGCCAGTGCTTGCCTTTTTTCTTCAAATGCATAGTTTCATTACCTTTTCTGTAGCTAGTCTGGTGCAATGCAAATTTTTTTTTGCTAAGTTCATATAAGTTATTTGAGACTTGCTGCACTCCTAATCTAAATAGTTACATCACAAAATTAATGGGTTTACAACAACTTAAACTTCCTATCACTATATTAATAAAGTTTAGAATTCATGCGTCAGGAAAAATGTCTTGAGATTTATCAGCCGAGGTCTTTCTGGTAGGTACACCCCAGGGGGAGACTTAAATTACCATGACGACATAATCCTTACCTGGAATCATGATTGTTTACCAGTCCAATCATAGCACACATCCATCCCATAAAAGCCGCAGCAATGCAAGACAAAAAGAAATTATCGGCCAACCAGAACATCTGCAGAGAACAATTCAGAGAACAACATCAAATACTAAATTGTACTTCAGTATAGTGTTAAGCATTGATAGCAATGGTTATGTCAGAATTACAAAATTACAAATGATTGGTTCAACAAACAACCCTTTGTGTGTATTGCAGGCCTATCGTATTACAGTGGAACCCCTCCTTACAGTCACCTCTTTGATACTGTCACCTCATTATTATGCAGGGCAGTCATTAAGGGCTGTAACCTGTAACACCTGTTATGGCTGAGTATGCTTGATTTTCCCTTGACGCTACAGGTGAAACTGCCCATTGTTGAAAGAATTTACCCACAAAGTAACAAATTTGCTATGGGTGTGGAGAACAAGGGTACAGGCAAATGAAAATTTAATGACAGCCCTGTTATGGCCACTTTTTTTTTTGTCCTGCCGAAATGCCCAAGGATACAGTTTCTTATAAGAAAACCCTGTTAATGCAGCCACCCCATTAATACGTCCAACAGTCACATTCTGAAATCCCAAGCTGAATAATTTTACCACATTAATACTGCCA
>Ga0126338_10001461_pt1:0-10000 | contig 15300 bp, 5 predicted proteins | sample OrbCmetagenome_2_FD_92529 | JGI IMG/M metagenome (GOLD analysis project Ga0126338, IMG submission 92529) | Coral microbial communities from Petempiche,Puerto Morelos, Mexico - Orbicella C C metagenome | ecosystem: Host-associated > Invertebrates > Cnidaria > Coral | place...
AAATGCCAGCAAATGGAACTCAGACTTGTTAAAAGGTTTGCCACATTCTATGTGAACTCTCACATTAAAGCGATTTAAGACAACGTCAAGCCACTTGCCACCATTCTGCAAGTATACCAGAAGAGGTGATCGTCCCTCGACATCTTTACATTCGAGACTTCCCCCCATCGAAAGAATGTGGTAAGCGATCACAGACTGGCCTTTCTCGAACGCACGGTGTAAGATTGAGGTCGCTCTTTGGTCACACTTTCGCGCCAAGTATGCTTCTCGTGAGAGAAGGATACGTGCAACTGCACTATGATGTCTTTCGTTGAAAGCCAGGATCATCTCAATATCTTCCGCCAAACTCTCAGCAATATTATCCCCGATGTCACTTTCAAAGTGAGGGCTGGCCATGTCGGGTGCGGATTCAAATTGAGAACTGAGCATTTCGGGTGCGTATTCAAAGTGAGGATTGCGAATATCAGGCGCGAATTCAATGGCATAATCTAATGGCGATTTATCGTTTAGATCAGTCAAATCGGCACGAGCTCCCATTTCTAGTAGGGTCATCACGGAACATTCTTCACCATTTTTTGCAGCAAGATGTAAAGCTGTTCTACCACGATAATCGGCCTTGTTTACGTTGTTGTCGTCTCCACGTGTCTGTCGCAAAGAGATTTGTTTCAGTTTGTAACACTGAAAGTTGAACACAAATCTTTTAATTTCGCTATGCGATTCTCCTGCAATTGTAAAATCTCCCTTTGAAGTCCAGAGAAAAGTTCTCATGTTGAACGAATCGCTGTAGGGATTGCCTAACATCTCGGTATAAGACGATACTGGAGCGGTTGTTTCCAATTGATTAAGAACAGTATAATGTAATGGGGTCATTCCGCGCTGATCAGTTTCATAAATACTAGCTCCCATCTCTATCAAGGGTACTATGTTCTTGTTGATCGTACAAATGGCACCACTATGTAGTGGTGTGGAGCGGTTTTTGCTTTTGAAGTTGATATGAAGGTACGGCCTTTCGGAAATCAACCACCTAATGAAATTGTAATGGCCATGGCATGCCGCTACATGAAGTGGCGTGGCTCCTTGACAATCAGTATCGCGTGGTTGGGCACCATAACGTAAAAGCAGGGAAGCGACCTCAACGTAACCGTACCTTGCAGCGAGTAGAAATGGAGACGAGCCGCAATGGCATACATCTTCACTGTAATCTTCCTGTTCCTTCCGACTTAGAAATGAACAACTTTTACCACGCAGTCCATCACTTGTACATTCTCTTGGCATCCAGTGGACAGAAGAAGATACATTCTGAAAATGCCTACACTTTTGTGAAACTCTAGCTCCTTTAAAGATAAGAAGTTCTGCAATATAAACACTGTTCCTTCGAACAGCTTCATGCAATGGTGTCCGCCCTGTGAAATCAACGCAATGAGCTGTATTATCAGACTGGGATAAAAGAACCTTGACAACTTCAGCGTGACTTCCAGCAACTGCTAAATGAAGTGCACTTTGACAAAAAATTTTAAATTTGTCGTCTGATAGGGTGTATTCCTTGGCATCATTGCACTTACAATGAGGCATTGCTTGGTATCGGAACCTGTTTTGCAGCCAATAAAAAGACCCATCACATCGCATGCACTCATCTGTCACTCCAACCTTCAAAAGAAAATTTACAACATTTGAATGGCCTCCAGCAGCTGCATGTTGAAGTGTCACGTGATCTACATGTGCTCCACTTTTGTACAAAAGCTGAACAACGTTTAAATGTCCACGTTTTGCCGCTAGTTGGATAGCTGTCAAGTTGACCCCATCTACATCCTGAAATGAAGCATTTTCCTTTAGCAGACGTCGTATAACATCTATATGACCTCCTGATGCAGCTGCATGCATCATTGTGGAGCGCCAAAACGCTTTTGTGGATCGTTCAATAGGATCACTCAAAACGACGTCACTACCTGACACAAATCGTGGGAAAGGTGGTGGCTTTGTTCGGTGCTCGATATTGGCTCCCATACCTAGGAGAAAGTCGACGTTGCCTGCAAGGCCATACATTGCAGAAACAAATGTTGGTGTAAATCCATAGTTGTCTTCACAATCAATGGTTTCAAACGCAGGAATAAGTAGCTGAAGAATTCTTCGGTTGTTTTTAGCGGCAGCGATGTGAAGAAGCCTCCTGTTATCCCTGTCAATGGTAGCATTTATGTTCGAGGCTTTGATGTTACGGAACTCCTCGAGGAAACCGTCATCAGTGTCCTCAAAGCTAATATGTAGTGCTAAGCGATAAATGTCCATTGACGAATTTTGAGCTTTTTTTACAACGCTCAAATAGTACTCAGCTAGGCGTCTGTGACCATGACTCCGACTAACATAGTACGGGTTGCCAAGGTTTTCACTGCTGGTGAGCCACTCCGTAAATGAAAGGTGAAAAATAGAGATGGTGTTGCCTTCCCCATATCTAATGAAATGCGATAGCCTTTTTAAGGTATAAACAAAATCGTATTCATAGTCGATCTTTTCCTGCATTTTTATAATTTGGAATAAACGATCAATGCGCAAAGGCTCAAAGGCTGCCACCATGACCTCTAGCACTGCCAACGCAGATTTAAACTTCTCTCTTGATCCATAAACCCTTCTCAAGTAACTCTCGTATATACCACCGATTGTTTTCGGAAGCTGGTTTAAGTCGATTTGATTGTTCCAGTCATTTTTCCAAAAATGGAACATCTCTTTCGCAAACAGGAAATTTCCTTGACTTTGACTCAATAACTTGTTTGTCATAAAGGCAATTTCTTCACCACTGCTGAAGCCCAACATTATTTGCAGCTTATCGAGAAAGCGCGCATCTTCAAATAACTTGTTTGCAATAAAGATTTCAATGTCTTGCAAGTTCCTTACATCTGTTGGAGACAAATATACTTTTGGGATCTTAGTGTAATGCCTCAATACACTGGAATCATTTCGCGACGTCATTACAACCCGTATCCATTTCGGAAGCCTGCTAAATGTTTCTTCTATAAATTGAGCTATTGCAGTACCGCCGTTGTACGTAGAGCATTCATCTAAGGCATCAATAACTATAAAATAATATCGAAGCTCATTTTTTAGCTGCCGCAAGGGAGCCACTACAGCTTGTTCGAAGCAGTCGTAAGGATCTCGCAAACAACTTCTTTGAAGAATTTCAAGTATAAACGAACTGTTGGAAATCAACATTCCATATTCTGGAACCCTTCTGGCTATCATGTGAACTAAATTACGTACAAGTCGACCGGGATCTTGCGTTGACTGGTCTGAATACCTGCATAAATGGTAACCAATTATTCTCTTGTGAATGAAAGGATTGGATGAACGGGAACAAATCAGCTGAGCGGTTAGTGCAGATTTCCCAGTACCTGGCTCACCAACCACCACAACTCCCGTCACATTATGTTGTTCTCTCAAAAGTGACTCTAATTCTTGGTAGAGCCAATGGCGTCCTGTGAAGCTTTCTCGGGCAGCATTTAGGTTCCTAGTAAAATTGAATTCCTTTGTGTCAAAAGGAACACTGCCAATTTCCAAGGGACATCCTAACAAAGGAAAAGATGGTTACAATCGGCCTTAGATCAGTTCTGTAACACATTTACTAAGGTCTATCATAACGTCAGCATAAAATCTCCTCTTTCACAGAAAAGCTAGCTTTCTAGATCGCGGTAGTTAACATGTGTCTGTAATATCTTTAAAATTTTTTTAAAAGTTTCTTCCAGGAATATAGAACTTTCTTACCGCAAATCCGTCTTTAAATGACCGTAGGCATGTTTCCAATTAAGTGGAACTCGAGATTCGTGGGGGCTGGTGTGCCATGAACGTCGACTTGGCTAGCTATAAGCATCTCCTCTCTGCTTCCTCCCCGAGCTTTCCAAGATGGACCAGGATGGCACCCGATATAATTTCCAAACATAGGATAGGTGAATACGTACTTAGGCTTCTTTGCGCAAATACAACGCATAAAACTGTGGTCCTAATAAAACAAACTACTGATCGCCTTTTAACTTACCATCATTGTAGGAATTGTGGTTCAGACATCTAAAGCTTCCCATCAATACTATGACAACCATCCAAACTGCTAGAGAACGGGTGTTCAAGCTACGAAGGTTTGAGACAATTTTGTGTTTGCTTGCCGAGAATACGCACTTTGCAAGGTTAGAGACTTGTGTGGCATATGAAATATTTCGATTCCTTTCATCTTCCACTCTGTCCTCGATACCTTGCAAAAGCTTAAGCATCTTGGTTTGTTTATTTTCTAAGGATGACAGTTTCTTTTGCACCTTTCTGCTGACACTTGCGCAATTTCGCTTCAAGTCTCTGCTGACACTCGCGCAATTTCGCTTCAAATCTTTGAGTTCGTCCCCAATACCATCCAATTGACCCTTAACTGTCACCTGGAAGTCAGCCAATACCTTTCTCTCTACACTTTGCGCATCGAAGTGGTTTTCCATTAAATTTATCTCTGAAAGGGCTGCTTTGGCGTCCTTGTCTGTAGCTAACTCCGGATCCTGAAGGAGGTTTCGTACATCTATCAGTGCATCTACCTTTTCTCCATCGGTGAGCTCCTGTCTTGCGGCATGCCCCCATTTTGTATTACGCATCTCTCGCACGGCATCAACAAGGTGTACTTGAACACGGAAATAAATGCACCAAAACATGAGGTTGGTTAACCCCGTGCAGTCAGTACTACTCGCGTCCACGATAGTAGCCTTACTAGGCCCTAAATCGGACATAAAAAGTTTAGCCACTTCCCAGTAACCTTGGATAGGATCTGTCCATTTGCTAGAGTCACTCTGGTGCCACTTGGGAGAATTAGGTTTTCCCCCTCTGTGGCACCTTGCAAGTTGTACAGCCCAGGCGCAAGAGTGTTTTGGAGGCCTTGTGCAAGTACAAGGGGGTGCAGTGGCGAGATTCACCAGTAAAGCTTGATGGAACGCTTTCATCTCCCTCTCCACGTAAGGCCTTAGACCATCGCACATCAGTGAGAGGGCATGGCCAACAGCCAACCAGTTCTGGTACTCTTTCCTCAAGATTTTAGATTGCCAGTCTGTTGCAGTTGAGTGCAAAACCATTTCAATTGTTTTCAGTCGAGGAAACAAGCTGGAGCTCCCTATTAAAGCAAATATTAATCAATACTCAAGTGAGCAGAAATAAAATGTGTACGGAGAAACGACATGAAGTACACATTCTAAATGAGAAAAACATAACATAACCCTAGTTGTTTACAGGGTGGATAACGCTATATTCCGGATAAATCGTTATCCAATGAATCGGCTGTCTTTTCTTTTTCTTATGGTGAACACGAGTCGCCTGAATGCAATGACGTAATTATTGTTCAGTTGGATAGGGTGCCATCCAATGAACAACCGGTCCTTGGATTAAATGCTTCCGGAAGTTTGCAACAGGGCAGTAAATTCTTTTGCGGTTTGATATCTCTTTTTGTTTCTTCCGTTCTCTTGGGTTTTTTTGAACCCCACGAAATTACAGTGAACGCGCCGAATTAATGAGCGTTCTCCCTCGTCGAACGCTAAAATATGAATAATTTTTTTTTTTAGATCTGATATAATATCTCTAAGGTGCGAAAGTGAATTCTTCTTAAAAACGTTTCAAAATTTACGGTTCTTCGTTGTTTTTGAACAACTAAAAGTCGTAATATCTCTATAAGAAAACAATATATTTGTACTTAGAAATCGAAAAAGCTAGAAAAAGGCTCAGGCACCGTTTAAAATCACGGCGGTGATTACCTGCTGTCGTCTACTAAAGAAAGGGGTGGAAAATGATATAATTTGTGATCATCCTGAATTCGGTACAAAGTATTATTTTGTTGGCACGGAGTAGAGGGTTGGGGGTAGGTTTGAGGCTTGGCGTGTCCATTGGGATAAAATTTTGGATTGAGTTCTCGTTAGCAGCATGAAACATCATACGGCAAGCCCTCGCCGCACCCATACGTCAAGTTATTTTCTTTTTTTTTTTTTCGTTATTTCGCAGTAATGTACTAATATAGGGTTTCGTTATATTTTATGGTTTAGTGATGGTTTAAATAATTTATTTGCTGTAAGATCCTACATATCACCAATTAGGCTTTGGCGAATAATTGTTAAGTGTTTGTGTACTGGACGATAAAATTAGAATACCCTGAAACCAAAGGACGATGATAGATCATCGTCTCGTGCCTAAAACCCTAAGGGTGGCGCCACTGCCATGGTCTGGTTGACACTTGGCCCGTTTTCTCCACCTGCTGGGGCCAGTTGCTCGAAGGGTGGATGACGCTATCCTTCTGATAAATCGCTTTCCACAGGATAAGAGTTGGTAAAGCAAACTACGCTATCCACTGGATAGTGATTTATCCGGTAGATCGATAGCGTTATACACCCTTTGAGTAACCGGGGCCTGATTTACAAGGGTTTAAAAGGGGAAAAGTGTGAGATAATTTCAGAAAAAGGATGTCAGTAACGTACAGCTCTGACAAATGGTAGTCAACGCAACAATCAAATACCCTGAAGTGTATAAGTATATGTATAAATAAGTTAAGTCTTGCTTAGCAAAAAAGTACTCAGTGCTTTAAAGCAGAGTTATAGTATACAGAAAAAAAAATCAGAGGATATTTAGTTGGTTGTTGTTTTGAGTTTCGCGCCTTGAGGCGATCAAAAATAAATGTAAATATCATTAGACAGAGCACTGTCTTAAATGATCCCGTGCGACCACTCTTGAAGATTTTGTGGTAGTTTTGTCTCTTATGGTTTAACTTACAAAAAGAACTAACTTATACAGTAAAGAACATTTTTCTTTCTTCCTTCTTTCTTGAAACCTTCAGGCTTTAATAAACGAAAAATCGGCTTCAATCGAAACTGTACCCATTAAGTTTGCGGTGCCCGGCCTTCCTGTTCATAATCAACGCATTTTGATCTCCGATTTCGGTTGATTCATTCTGTTTCCAAATAAATATGAAAATTTAACAAAAAGATTCCATGTTGACGTGCGTCTGTTCAGTAACAGATCACAGATGACATCAAAACGTGGTAAGAACAAAAAAGTGGCACAAGAGGCGATAGCCGAGTGTGTCACTGATGTTCTGATCACATTTTGAACTCCTTTGTGATCCATTACTGAACAAACGCGCGGCAACATGGAATCTATTTGTTTTATATAATTAAAAAAAACCCAAACCACTACAGAAAAGGCTTTTTATTTCAAAATCTTACAACCTAACTCGAAAGCCGGGCCTTTGCCCACTCCGGACAAACACGAAAATAGCAATTTGACGTAATCTATAGTTGCTATGAGTATCAAAGAATTGTGATTGTTTCAGGGAAATCACGCCGCTGTCACACTTAAACGAATACAGTGTCGCTTGTGGAATGAAAACTTACAGCGAAAAAAGAATTGAACTGTGAAATTCACAAAGTTTACAGAAGAATGCTGGAAAATTCACGTCCGTTTCCGTTTTCGAGCACCCCTGTGAGCTGAAAAACCTGGACGCTGGCTTGAATATTGCAGGAGTTAAAAAATACGCTCGGAAAACTTGCGGTTGACGTCAACATCACCACGTTGGAGGCCATTAAATTCGAGTTTTCATGATCAATGAAAGGAGCGTTATTGACGGTGGAAATTTGTGTCCTCTGTGGTTGGTGACCCTCAGGTGCATTTGAGATAGTGCCGGAGACACTTTCTAGCTGCGATAAGGGTGCTTCTTATATAATTACGAAGGCTTTAGCTGCTTCAAATTTGTAAAATACGGTCACTGGGCGACTTCTGGACAGGACGCCACAGTTATCGGTCCTATAATCACAACGCCTTAACAGGACCCGTCCTACAACAAGCCAACAGGAATTTAGTCATATTAGATGAAGAGTGACAGCACCCGTTTGGAATGTGTGGGTAATCAGTTATGACTTTGTAGGCATTGGCCTTATTGGAAGATGGCATTTTTTACGATCACTGCAGAAATTCTCGTGCGCTCATTGACTAAATTTTATTGTCAGTAGGCGGACAGACAGATGATTTTATAATTTATGCGATGCGTCAACGAGCGAGAGCGGACAATTTGACAATTTGTTATCGTAAAAAACAAATTGACATCAGTTTTTCATGCGTCTGTCCTGATATTGACAATAAATTTCACCATAACGTTGTCAAAGCAGTCTGCGGATCCACTCGGTTATCGCCTCGTGGATTCACAGCGACAATGTTGTGACGAAATTTATGATCAATAACAGGACAGACGCAGGAAAAACTGACGTCAATTTGTTAAATTGGTATAGCTATGGGTGATCTGGCGCCTGTCCGATATAGTTAGTTTTCTAGAATTATGAATTGTATGGGTTTAAACCCCGCTTTACTTTGGAGTGTTTCTTATTTTGTAATTTCAGATACTTAGTTCAAGCGGAGCTTGGGAACCCTGCCTGGTTTCGTCCTCACCAAATTTTCGCCAAATCGTGAGCGTGATGTTACAGTCCCGAGCGAACTCTACAACTAAAGCCTACCTTTGGGTCATCAAAAGGTTTTTAGAGTGGTGTAAGAGTAAGAAGCTGTTTAAAAAGTGTTCAACTACCTTTTCCCGTAAGCACAGTACCATTTTATTTATTTGAAAGCCATCAGTCCTATGCTTCAAGCGCTTCTTTAATCCAAGCTTATGCTGCGTTTAAATGGTTTCACTCGTTTGTGCCTAGCCTCGACCGTAATCCTTGTGATAGTGAGGTTTGTAAGAATATAATTGAGACGGCAAAACGCACCAAATCTAAACCAATTGCCAGGAAGAAACCAGTTTACCTTCAGATTATTAAAGACATTCTAGATGCTTATATAATGAGGAAGATGCTGATTTATAAGATGTTAGGATAGCTACCTTAAGTTCGTTAGCTTTTGCCGGATTTTTTCGTTATGAATGATTTGTGCACTATTGCTCCCAACCATATCGAATTCGTAGTCAGTACATAAAGATTTTTGTACCTCGTAGTAAGACTGACGTTTATAGGGAGGGTAACTATGTCTATATGAGTGCATCGAGAACCGCAGTCGATACTGCCCTGTCTGTGTTCTAAGAAAGAATATGAATCTAGCTGGTATTCATGATAAAAGTAATCTGCCTTTGTTCAGGCCTCTGGTTTTTCATAGGAGTAATTCTAGTTATACTCTAAGATATGGAAAAATCTCCTACACTTCATGTAGAGAAATCCTGAGGGATTCCTTAAAACAACTGGGTTTCAACCACGATGACCACGGTCTCCATAGCTTAAGATCAGGTGAGATAACATCCGTTGTTCGTAGCAGTTGTAATTCACTTTCGGAAAGACTGTTGAAGTTGCATGGCAGATGGAAGACGGACGCTGCCGAGGATATGTAAGTTGAGGAAAGAGTCATGATAATAGGCTACAAGTAACAAAGTTTCTAGGGTTTTAATTTAGGTAGCTGTAGTATCCTGTATCAACTTATTACTTATAGTAAAAAAAATAATAAAACCAAGAATGATACGAAATTGTAAACGCCTAGCTTATTACTTATTGAAAAAAAAAAAGACTGAGACGATATTGTAAACGCTTAGCTTATTACTTATTGTAAAACAATAATAATTCATACGATTTGTAAACGCTTAGCTTAAGTACTTATTGTAAAAAAAAAGTGTAATGTAACTATACTATTAAACTGCATTTGGATCCGCTTGCAAATCCTACCATATTTCTTGTTTATTTGATTACTTTCGGGAATTGAAGGGTTAAATAATTCACGTTCGGTTGAGCGAAGCGAATTAGAACGTAAAAGAAACATGTTTGTTATAATAAGTCATCTATGCGTCTGTCCTCTAATAGATAATAGGTGAGAAGAACAATAATTTGACTTATTACATAAAGATAAAAAGACAAATTGACAAGTACTACATAGATAGACAAATAGATAAACAGACAAAAAGACACTTAGACAAATAGATATATAGGCAAATAGACAACTAGAGGAAATAGACAAATAGATAAATAGATAGATATATAAATAA
>Ga0126338_10001462_pt1 | contig 15298 bp, 5 predicted proteins | sample OrbCmetagenome_2_FD_92529 | JGI IMG/M metagenome (GOLD analysis project Ga0126338, IMG submission 92529) | Coral microbial communities from Petempiche,Puerto Morelos, Mexico - Orbicella C C metagenome | ecosystem: Host-associated > Invertebrates > Cnidaria > Coral | place: Petempiche,Puerto...
ATGCGTTGAGTGTATAAAAAGATCACCCCTAGCCTCGATCGGCGTTTAAAGTTTCCCAAATAGCCTACATTAACTGACTACAAGACCTAGATTCTCTCTCACTATAAACCAGGGCCAGCTTTTAATCCCGCGGGCTGTTTGTTGAACTGCCGTTGCTATCAATGTTTAAAACTGAGAAATATCATAATAATCATCTGTCTGCCGAATTATAATATCTTATTAAACTCCATCGTAAATTATCAGGCTGAGGATGTACACGTTTCACTCTCACATTGGGACTGTTAACCGGCTAAGAGTTAGTTCAGCTCGTGTTATGATACATGTGAATCAGTCAAAACTCACTTAAAAGGAAACATCCGGTACACAGGTCCCAGCGAAGCAAAATGAAAGCTCCTATAGAAATTGCCAGTTGAAACGGTAGCTAAAAAAGTTCTACTATTCGACAGCTGCGGTCAGTGCTATTTTGCATTTTGTTTCCCTCGTTGGTTCAGTTGGCGTCAATCAACGTTTAATTTATGCTCTTTTTAATAATGTAATCTTCAGGGATCAAGAGTTATAAATTAAGATCAAAAAAGTATTTGATATGTGACCACCGATAGTTTATCATTTGTAGTCAGCCCAGGTTAGTCCACCTGTAATTTTAGGGCCTGCCTGCCCACAAAGTGAGTTTTATGACTTCAAGTTGTCCATCTCAGTTTATCAAGAGTACTTAAGTTCCGAACAAAACCTATCGATGGTCATGTTTGGGTTTGTCTACTGGCCTTGGTCTGAATCTCCCACAAAGGTCCTGTTTAGGCTTCTTGTTCTCTAAACTTTGATTTCTATTGATTGTTTCAAAAACTTTGTAGTTCTGAAAGTCGCGTAAATTGGTGTTTGGGTTGATATTCTAAAAGTGTGTTTAATCCGCCATGGTCAGTTCGTCCCATGTGGCCCACACAAAGCTACCGACTTAAATACGTATGGTATTTAAGTGCGTGTCCATTCGCTAATCAGGTAGTAGAACTCTAGAGGCAGAAGTAGCCTAAGAACTAAGCGGAGAACTCTAACACAAGCAAAAATTTCATAAAGCCACCAAAATACGTACCGTCAGACTGGTAAAATAATGACAACAAAAAGAATATCAGTTTGTCCGACCATAAATCAAAAGAAAAAGAAAAAAAATAAATCATGAGACAATATTTACACTTTGTAGCGCTTGTGCATGCAGACCCTTACATGTAAATGTGGTATTTTGAAACTGGTAGATCTGTCAAATGTTCTGCTCTTTCATACAACTGTGCAGAGCGGTTTTATCTAGACTGCGATGAAGGCGCTAAAAGTCAAAGGAGGGGGCAGGCTAGGTTTTATCAACCCAAACAATATTAAGCAAGATCAAATAAAGACAAATATATATCCATGGCAATCATCAAGACGTGTAAATAAATTTCACAGTCCAGTAAACGCAATATCCTGCCGCCCACGGAACTCGCGGTTCTCTCGCCCACTATGACGTCATTGTTATTTGCCTGGGTTATTTGCGTGTTCGTTCAGCGGCGCTTGGGAATTTCATGAATAATTTACCTCGAGGGTTTAGGTAGTTTGTTGATATGCTTGGCAGAGAACGTAACTCTTAAACAAAGACGGTCTTCATCGTGCGGGAATAATCAGCCAGGTTGGAGAAATCACGGGCCAAAGTAACCCCTTCCTCTCGCAACGAGGGGAAGTGGCTGAAACGCGGACTTTCAAGGTGAGTAAAAACGCTGTTGGCGTGACAACACAACAGCTAGTAAGGTTAAAAGATAAATTGAACGTAACGTTTTATTCCATCACACTGTACACGTAGAATAAGCGCCAAACGTGTAGGCTTCTTATAAAACCGAAATCACACTTTTTGACATGCATGTGGCCTTAGACAAACGGCAAATAACATTAGGTCAAAACTTGCTTGTAAACCAATATCGTTTTACATTATTTAAACGTATTGATACAATGCGTTATTACAGCAACAACTATCCCCACAGTTAACACAGCCACCTGGGAAGATTAATCAAAACAAAATTCGACCGCAGGTTCAGCGTGTTTCAAGCAAGGGCTTGGGCTGAAAGCATTACGATAACTGGGAGATTAAGAGCCGGTTGAGGAAATCGACGAACCATTTCATTACGAAGCCATGTTGCCCTCGGCGAGTTCACAAAACGTAATAAGCTTAATTAATCCAAGTATGTTATCAAGTTCGCATGCTCAGTTTTCAATCTTTCTTTTTTTTTTCCTTCCACTGATCCATATGTCATGTAGTTTGAGTAGCAAGCGCGATCTTAAAGAGATTTAAGGAATCCCTACAATCACCAATAATATTTGGATTTTGGTTTCCGAGAGGTGGATGGTATGCAAAGCCATTCCAAGACAGTCACGTATAGCCTTGACCTCACACATCATGGCTACTCAATTCTCGAAACAACAACACGTGGCGTTTCTGCTACGTGGATCGGCATCATGTATAAAATGTTCAATAGTGAAAGCGGCTATCTGCATATTCCATGTGACTTTCGCCGAAGTCAATTAGAATTTGAATGGCTGGTCGTAATAGACCTTAATACCGTCAACCATGTCATGGTGTGTTATTGTATTTCATCGTCTCCGTAACAGTATCTAGGGACGACGGGTCAGGAAAAACATGGTAGTTTGCTCAGAGAGCCATAGCTTTCGACTGGTGGAGGTCGAGCGTAGCCACGTTTTCTGTTATTAATCTCTCAGCGGGGTAATTAGAGGGTTTGATTTCCACCTTTAATTTGCTAATGACAAATGACGTTTTGAATATTTACGGTGACACTGATACACAAACCAGAAACAAAACTCAGGGTCTTGTTTGAAGTAAGACTGCTCTTTGATCAGTTTGATCACGAAGATCAACATAATCGGTACACAATGGAATTTTTGAAGCTGCTCAGCTATTCGACGCAGTTCCACTAATGGCGTTAAGTTTGATTGAAGGTAACGTCTCAAACACGGTCATTTTCATACGCTTTCATCTTCATGATTATTCGTCTTTTCCTGTTAGAGAATGTACGTTACAAGAGGCTGGCACCATGCAATATCAAGTCTCTGCTATCTTTGATATTTACCGAGCATACAATACCTTTATTTGTTGACTAATGCCGCAACTGACAAGTTGCGTATATGAAGCAACAAGGTATGTTCTTTCTTCGTTCCCGAGGATAATGACATGGATATTCTAGTCCATAATGATGAACGAGATCATCAAATGTGTGGCCTGTAAAACCAAGTCATCTTTTTTCTCAGTATTAGCATGATCACATAATAAACACACCAAAAAAGTAATCAATGATCAGTGGTGACCACACTGGCGACGATGACGACGACGACTTTATCGATGATGATGACAGTGAAGGTGGTTGTAATGATGGCAGTTACCGTGATATCGACTACGGCGCGGCGGTAATGATGCTAATGATTACGATAACATGACGATATGATGATGGTAGCATTAATTATTGTGTGTGATCGCAATGATGTTGTGTATCGCCTCTGAATTCGTGAAACCGTCAAATGTTGTTGCATTCGAGGAGCGCTCTTGCACGTCACTTGATGGTATATTGTTTGTTTCAAATGCAGCCAGCGTGTGTTGTACGCCTACCGGAAGGAAGACCGCGATGGAGATGGAGAACCAGACCCACAACCTATCCCAGGATCCTTCAGTGGTAGAGTACCCCAAATTGTCGAGCTGGTCACGGTGAGTTCAAATGTAGTCGGAGTTCTTCTCATGTCAAAATGCATGATCGTGTTGGAATTTACAAAACATTATATAATTGCCTAGACTTTCTAAAAGTCATTTCCAATGATATTTCCATTGTTAGTTTCGCCCTTGGAAAGGTCGACCTCTCGCGACTTACGTCGCCCGCGCTCGCCCTCGCGATTTCGTCGCTCGAAGATTAAGCTCGTCGCTCGAGATAAGTAAGTCAAGGTTTAAGAAACGGTCGACTTGTGGCAAGTCTAATGATTGCCTTGGTACACAGAAATCGAATAGGTTATGCACAAAAACCGTTTACGGTGGTGCACATGAGGACTTTTTTAAAGTTGAAATTGCGGGTCACGGAACACCGCATTTAACATCGCAAAACAAAACAAAACAGCAAATACTGCAAAGTCGTAGTTAGTCATTGTGGCTGCCCGTTTCGTTGTGACCAGGGCTAAAAAAGAGAGTCGTATATCACTAACGCCTGATTTTGTTTATGTTGACAGAAAGGACATCATTTCTTCCAGAAGCGTATGGAAAACCTTGGAAGTAGCGTGTTCAAATGTAGCTTTTTTGGTGCACCTTTTGTGGCCATAACAGATTACGAGGGAATACAGTGCATCTTCAACCCAAGATTGGTAAGATGCTTTCATTCGCAGTGACTGAGAAATGCAACTGTACCTACCTAAGTTACCCTCCCTCCGGCGGACCATTTGAACTTAGAACTGAGTCCCAAAGTATTCCCTGGCAGCCAAATTACTGATAGTAAAACCTCTCCCAAACTACCACTTAGTGACACTTTGCGCTAACGTGTGAAATACGTTTCAACGCTCGTAGAGAAATTTCGTATCACCAAGCGGCCACGTAATGTCCTCTATTTCTTTAATACTTTTAGTTTTTGTAGTTTTTAGTATCATTAATAGAATTGTGCAACTTCTTCCTTCATAGGTAGAAAAGGAAAAAGGATTTGGCAATTTTCGGTTCAATCACAACCTCCTGGGGGACCATGTACCTTCCATGTTTGAAAATGGCGAAAGACATAGACAGCAAAAGTCGTTCTTGATCGCAGTTTGTCAGAACATGCTAAGAATGGGTCGACTTATACCCAACATCATGGACATTGTCCCAGAACATCTCATCAAATGGAACTTCAAGGAAGGTAAGCTTGCTGAAATATGGAAAATACCCTTAATCCCTTAAATCTTTATCCGTTTTACGGATTTAAAGGATTATTTAAACTCTTGCACAGTAACATCTGCAGCAATGGTTCCTTACCTCACCAATTGTAAGTAGATTGAAAAGCGTTAATAATTGGCGATATGGTTCTAAGGGTTACTTTCCCCAGTCTTTGGAATGGCCAGGATTTTTCATGTTGATCTTGCGCTGATGTTCACTTTTCATACATCTATTGGAAGTTTTCTTCATCTGCCACTTCTCAACAATCAAAGGGTGGGCATTTCATGCTAGAGAATGAGTCTTTTTCTCAAGTTTGTTTCGTGCTGTTCAGTCAATATTTTGTTGTCACAGGTCAGGGTAGCCCTAGCCAAGAGGAATGGGAAGAGAGAATCCTTCATCTTGCCATGGACGTGTTAAGTGAAACCATGCTGGGGATAAGGCTGAGTGGACACAGTTTTTTACAGTGGCGATTTGAAGTTCTCAAGGAAGAAAAGTAAGTTGAGTGAGAGGAAATTTTCAGGACTACATACAGTAGTTGTGGTTCAGTCTTAACGCATAGCCAGGCTACATATAACCTTGCAAGAAGATTAATTAAAGACGCAGCGGAAGAATTTGTCTATGACTAAGTCGCTAGTAGATAAATGGCTAAGTATTGGGTAATCATTCCCAATAACCTAAATATGACCGGTTTTTGCTATTTCAAAACTGTATTCAAAACTATGTCAATACAAAGGCAATCCAAATCTCGCTGAAATGTTGCTTTAAAGGAGAACTCAAGGCCGATTTTAAGAAAATAAATCACAAGAATGACCTTGGATCTTGATGTAGTTTGATACTTTTTGATACTTAGTTAAGTTGGCTGTCGTGAATGCTCCTTTAAAAGTAGAATTTAATGTAACCATGTTCACAGGACGTGTTTCGGAAGACCTACTGGGAAATACAAGAAAGCGCTACACGCATTTAACCACTTGAAAGATGCCATCGCAAATGCTCCAGATGTCGACCCGATCTTTAAGGAGGCCGCCAACCAAGGTCTAACTGAAGAAGAGGCAGTACTAGAAATTCTTTGGATGTTAAAGTAAGATTCAATTTTTGTACACAATAGTTCGACATACAAGTATTCCATTTTACTGATCTTCGGTTATTATTGTTTAGCCGTTAAATTTAGATTTTTGTCGGCGGGTCTGCTTATTTTTTGTCAATTTGATATATAGACCCAATTCAATGTCTCAGTGACTACCTCGCATATTCCACTGCACCTATTTGTAATCCTCAATATGTTTATCTATCGCTTTGAACACACCGTTTAGAGCTAGTCGATGTAATAGAGTGGCCTAAATTTTGTCAGCAAGTAAAAGTTGAAGAGGATAACGAGGAAAAAAAGAAACATCTTTACGCCCAGGCCAAGGAAGGAAAAGTAACGAAAACAGAAACCACTTATAGTGGAAACTATTTACAGGTTCCTTTAGTTTTGCCAAACTTCGTAGGACATTGCTTTACTTTTTCCCTCCTCTAGCTTGCGTTTTCGTGTTTTTCCCGGTCCTTCAACTTGAAACTGAAAAGCCCGCAAAATCCTTTAGGGGCTATTTAGTCATTTGAAGGACATAATGTTTTCTGAAGGACTTATTGTGTTCTGTCCATCAACGCGTCTTTGATCTCTTTGCAGCTTCAATGCCGCCCCTGGTACTGGAGCCGCCATGCGGTCAGCAGCTGCTCGCCTGTCCATCATGTCGTGCGAGGAGCGTACAGAAATAAAGAAGGAGATCAGAGAATGCCTGGGACCGATTGGACTGAATCTTAAGACACTCCACAAAATGAAAAAACTGGATAACTTAGTTTGTGAGGTACGTTTGTGTAGTACTGAAACATTCTTTGTTTCAAAAGCTATTGCTGGATTTCTGAACAATTTCAGAATACTTTTTTCTTGTCTCTCACAGTTAGATAAGGAAAAAGGTCGGACATTTCTTAAATCGCTCTTTACGAAAAGTTAAAAGCCTTTGTAACTAATTCTGGTGAATTCGTCGTTTTTTCGTTATAAAAGCCTTTTTACAGTGGCGTAATGAACAAGAGACCATTGCTCGAGAAAGGCGCAGAAATACGCATGCAAGCACTTTACGTACTAATAGCTACGAAAGATTTCAGAGTTGCTAATTATTAATAACTGTAGAATCGAAGAACCCCGCGTGGCTAAATTAAAATCATTCAAAAGGGATTTGACATTTGTTTTTGATGGTAAAACAAGAGAGGGAAGTTCATCCTCTGCACAAGTAGATTCATCAGAAGGCGAAGCATTTCTTACTTAGAGCTTGGGATTCAGAAGGAGGATCTTCTTTGTAGTCGCGGGGTGTCCTTCGAGCAAAGTATTCTGTAGTTCATGTAGCTAAGTTGTGATTTTTCTGTCCTAGGTTCTGAGGATGTATCCTCCAGTCGCGTTATATTTTGGAGCAGCCAGGTAAGCCGACGAAAGCTGCATCGATAGTATAGATTAAAGCACTGAGACACAAATCAAAAGCACCACATCACAACATCGCGCAAATGTTAGCAAACCTCCAGGAACAAGCAATCCTGGAGTCTTGCCATTTGGGTTAATATTCTTGTAACCCAGATAGGTACGGATGCATTACATTGCTGATGTTTTTCTTTGCTTGTGACGACAGGAAGGGTTTCTACATGAAAGCCAACTCTGGAATTTACAAAATTGAAAAGGGACAAAAAATGGTTGGCAGCTGTCATCTAGCGCAGAGAGATCGTAAAGTGTTTGGTGTCCCTGGCTGCAAGGACGTGGATGAATTTGATCCTTCCAGATTTAACGCCAAGGTTAGTGACTCAGTAGTCACTTCACACGCTTCGCTTTTAAAAATTAATAATCTCAGTCAAGATTTCGAGTTGCTATTGGTAATACTGCCTTTGACACTAGTGGTAAAGTAAGCCATGCAAGTCCTCTATTAAGTCTGATTTAGAATTTATTTATTCTATGTTTTTAACTAAGTCAAACTGAGTAGTCAAGTCTGTTTTCAAGTCCGCTTAACCATGGCAGTACTTAACTCCACTTTACCTCGTAGCATTAAGGTACCATAAGTGTTTTGCTATTCACCCTTGATGGGCTAGTCCATCAAGGGCAGAGAGGTTCTAAGTGGGGAGTGGTGTAATCTCAGTTATCAATTACCTTGTCGGCAATTTTTAGGGTCTAAGTTAAAATTGCAGTCAATTTCACAGCCATCGGCAAATTGTGCGGATCTTTGCATCTTTGTGCAGATATCAGTTTAAAAAACACGTTATTTCGCAGCTTAGATGCAGTTAAAGTTTGACCAATTCTCAACTGTCACTTGAACCTTATTTATTCACAACGTCAAGCTACCAACAGGAGTCTATCAGGTTCCCCTAACAGTTGACCAATAGCCATTAGTGACAGGCACTATGTGAGTGAAGTATCTTGTCCAACAGCACAGCGCAAAGCCCGAAGCCAGGGCTCTGCTAGATCAGTGCAGGTTAAAAGGGCTGAAGGCATGCATTTTCTTTTCTAGGGCCTTAAAGCCAAGCTGATCTGTACTCACGGTCCATTATCAGACCCACCTTCTCCAGAGAACCACAAATGCACTGGAACGGTGAGTGACGAAGTGACGCGCATGGTCAGATATATATCCGAGCAGGGGAATAAGTACCAGTTGATGTCGAACAGAATACGCCATTTCAGAGATACCTTGTTCCTCTGTTTCAAAACAAGTCTTCGCGTAAAACCTTTCTTATGAAAATAAGTTTGATTTGCTTGAAAATGAACCTATAGGCGGAACTCATTTTCATAAGAATGGTTTCGCACGAAGACTCGTTTTGACACAGAGGTAAAAGGCCACTCGGAAATGGCCTATTCCTGTCAACTCTCCTTGACGGAGTTTTCGAAATTGCCATGATTGCGCCATGGTGCATTCTGGGCTGTTTACGCTATTCTTTGATTGTTCATAAAAATAAGAAAGCACACGAGTGTTTTAGTGCAGCTAGCATTCGTTCACCTGTACCTTACCAAGCCAATACAATCCTCGACCCACTTGGGTTTTTTTTCTACTGTAAGCAGGCACATTGCTAATTTACAATCACTTTCTGGTATTTCTTTTCAGAACGTCGGATATGTGACAATCAAGTGTTTTGTTCTTTACTTGATCATGTTCTGCGACTGGAGTTTGGAAGAGAAACCCTATTGGACTGATAAATCGTAAGAGCTATCTTGGTGTATAAGTTCTACCTAAAAGTACGACTGGCTTTTGTAAAGAGCCTGTGTAACGGCCAATACCTTCATTTGCAGATATTTGTTCAGTAGAACCAAAATAGGTGCTATTCCTAGAATCTCCCAATTTGTCATAACTTCGCTAGCGTGTAGGCATGTACTGTCTCCTTGGAATAGTAGCACGTCTGCACGCAGCCTACTGGCGACTCGCACTTAAGTATTTTTGTTTCTTTAGGCTCGTGCGGTGTATATGGTGTTTGTTACACCGTCTATATGCATTATATGAAATAGCATGCATTCTTGGTAATATTTATTATGACGGCGGGTTTCATCTTCCATATTTAAAGTCAAATAATCCATTGGAGGCCAGGTTTCTCTTCATTCAATCATTCGTTCATTTATTCATTTTTTTTTTTCAGACTTGTGCGTTATGGAAATCCGGATGAACCCATTCGGCTGAAATACTTCAAGTACACTCGAGATAAGGTATCATTTAAATAAAACACACACACTTCTTGTGTGGATTTGTGATATTTTTGATATTTTCCTCGTTGTAACAATCCTTTGCCAAAGCCCGGATGAACTCTCTGATAGTTTCCTTAGAAGAGCTTTAAGCTCTGATCTCCCGCTGTCACACCTGCAGGTATAAACCAAATGACTGTTTTTTTGTCCGGGGTGGTTTGTATATATGGTGTGAGTTACACCCTCTATATGCATTGGTTTGTATGTATTTGTCACTGAGGTCGGAGTCCAGTACGAATTTAGAGAGCTTCATCGGTTTCATTAGTTCATAGGCATTTATTTGCTTAATGGTCTCTCCTGTCATTGTTCAACACGAGTGCTTTCGCATTCCGTTTCTCAGGAAGAGCTGTTACTACCTGATCAACCTGATAGCTCCAGTAGCGAAGACGAGACGAACGATGTTCCTGATCCGGCCGATAAAGAGTGTCCTGTGGAAGAACCAGATGAACAGGGTGCCTGCCCGGTTTGACAAATCACTGGCCCTCATCTTCAAGTTTTCATAACTGATTCTGCTGTAGTCAGAGCGTGGAAAGTTGTAGATCGATGGAAAATCCATGATTTGAATCGACTCCTACTCTCTCAGTACTCGTATTGGATACAAGCCATGTGTTCAAGCAAAGAATATGTTATTTGACACCATCGTACTCCTTGTATTATCAAGGGTATCTACTGAAAGCACGGTCGATAAGCGTGAAAAACATCGAAAAAGATTCGTGAAAGCATTACCTAAATTTAGTATTTTTTTCAAATTAAGTTAAAATACTTACGAGGGCACTAAAGGATAATTTGGAATTCTCTCTTTTTCAAAGGATAGTGTGTGCATTGTTTTCTTTTTTGTGTTTACAGTTGTTCGCCCAAGAAGAGCATATTTTTCACCATCTCCTTTGTAAACATGTTTAATTACGTATTCGGAGTGCAACCTGCAGTAGAATCATTGGCGGGTTAGTTCATTGTGAATGACTGTTCCCAGTTGGAGTTTAATAGTCTGTGTACGACATGTAGCCTAGACTTGAGTTTTGTTTCAACACAATATGATGAAATGTACGTGCACGTGTTATTTTCCTGATATTATTAATTATTTTGATACTTCCTTAATAAGAAGATAATTTCGACTGATGCCGATTAACGCATTTCTGTCCTTCATGAATGATAAGCTTGGTTATTTTTGCTACCCTGTTGATTCTGATTGTTCTTGTCGGCCCTTAACCAAGAACAGAACAGCAGAGAGGACAAACTCTTACTTTTGTAGAGAACGCTTAACAAAAAGTTTTAAAAACAGCAAAAAACAAAAATGTATTTTTTTGAAATTTATAATCGTTTTACTATTTCTATTGGAAGGTATTTTTCTCCTTGTTTACTCTTACGTAAGTATATTTTATGTACTCCGTTTAAAGAACCTAATGCCACAAAAAGTATTTAGTTCATGGTTCAAACCTGGACCCAACTTGCATTTACCTGCCTGTGTATATGTCAATCGTTTGTCGCCTCTCGTTTTATTTTTTAATTATTATTTTTAAAACGCCTTTGTATAGGTTAAATAGCAATCATTCTTGTTTGGGTCGGTTTATTTAAGAGTAAGTATATGGTTACTATAATTTATCTTCTGTAACGCTTTATTCGTTCTTTCGGTAAAGACAAGAGAGGAAAACTTCTGTGAATAGGAGCTTGAGCTGCCTTTTACCCGTATTACAAACTAATATGATCTTAATCTAACTTTGAAGATTGAACTACGTTTAATACATGTAAACGACTTATTTTCTTGATGGTTTTGTATATTGCACGGTCTAGAAGCTTATTAATAAACAACGCATTTTTACGGATGTTTTATATTGCGCAATCTAAATTTAGGTTCCTATATTGTAATCATCCTCTTCACCATTTACACTCTTTTTTTATAAGAATACACTTAAAGAATATCGAGGCTAAAATTTGCGAAATTTTAAGACTATTTTAAGAATAAACCGGAGGCTCAGATTTTGAAAGAATATCATTTTTTGTGTTGAGAATTTGTTAATGCAACACAGATACAGTAATCTGATGTTGTGTCGGCATAGCCCACTTTGTTTTCCTATAATATAAGGATAAACCTGCAAAAAATAAGGATATTCAGCCTGGGCAGTAAAAACAAAATTCTTATAAAAAAAAGGAGCGTAGCCCCCGCCACCTTCACCATGCATAAACTAGCACGGATGCCTCTACCACTTTTAAATTTATGTGTTGCAATTTTTTCCTATTTCCTTTCTAAAATGTTAAAGAAACAAAAGAAGGTAGACTGCAAGCAGTCTCTCTTTTGCTCGAAGATCCGCTGGGGGGAAAAAGAAGACAGTTGCATGTACACTATATCGCGATTTCAAATGCTCCCCAGCTCTACGCAAGCACGCAAGTATAAGGGGAGAAAAAGTGTAAAAACATAAAAACAAGTGCACATCTGATCGATAGTTGCGAAACCAAATTTTGTAGGAATTTAGGAAAAGAAAGGCAACAACAAGATTTAGGTAGCTGGTGTTGTGAACAGGAAGCAAATATCTTGTTAAGCTTATCACCAGTGAAAGAATTCAGACACAGTTATACCGCATTGTACTTAATCGGTAGTGTCATTTACTTCCCTTGCCCTAATATTCCAATGGTAATATTATTTATTTATTTATTTATTTATTTTTTATTTTTTATTTTGTTTTTTTCTGAGACCCACTTCACTTGGCGGTGCTAAAGCTCCCTCCAAAGGAAAGGAAAATAAGTCACAAATTGAGTTTATTCAAATCCACATAAACCGATACAAGCGAGCCGCTATACATGCCAGGACTGGAAAGTTCTACAGGCAATAATGTGCAACCATGTCGACCTCCATAACAAGCTTTTCAAAGTTATACACCAATTGGCTTACTTATGATCAGATCAGTCACAAAATCTTTTCTTCAGACAGGAGCCCAATACCAATGGGCGCCTGCTTCAGGCAACCGTTGGTTATTCCAAAACAACAAAATGAAAGAATTTAGTTTCTTAACTTACTACAAAACCTAAATGACGACCATTTTGAAGAAGGCGCGCATAAAAAGAAATTTATTCAGTTAACTGATTGGCCAGCGCTGTCGATCTTGTTAAAACACAATAAAAATTGCTCAACAACTGACCCACGTAGCTGCAAATGTTCTTTGCTATTGATATATCGCTGTTGTTTTTAAACACAATGTGCATGCAAATATCTGTTAGCCTTTCAGCACGTAACTGACGTCGCTAATAAACAAAGCGTAATTAATGAACCCTTTGGTAAGTTACGCAAAGTCGCAGGCAATCAAATAATGTCTCCATAGTCAATCGTGACAAATTCAAACAGGAGTCAGTTTAACTGTCAATACAGGTGAGCACGTCATAACTTTGTACTTGAAACCGCACCGGAATTTCGATGCAGAGTGTCAAGTGCATTTGGTATGTTCACTCGGCTATGACTTGATAATGACAAACAAGTTCACCAAAATTAAACTTGAGTAGCGTGTGTATCTTCTGCTTTCGCGCAGCACCTCGAAACCTGAGGCAGGTACTAGCTGGTATCATGCAAGTCTCCCCCGTCAACGAAAAGAAAGAAGTTCCCGGCGAGGACAGATGGAAGTTTTTTCACATTGTTGAGCTTGTTATGGTAAGTGGAAGTTCATTGGAAACGCTTTCAAATGCAACTCAGTTTCACAGTCGGTGTTCATGAGGAGGGCAAAGGAAGTTGCATCTCGATGATTTCTTTGACAAAACTTAGAATTAAGTGCCAATAACACACATCTCCTTACAAATGAACCGTTGCTATTGACAAAAGCCAAGTTTATATCAATCTGGAAGATGCAAAATGAGCATTGTACCTTTTGTCTCTCTTCATTGTTGTCCCTTAGTAGTCAAGGAATCTTCGGTAACTTACAGTAAACTACAGTTAACAGAACTGTGTGAGAAGCGCCTCACTACGTCAGTCACGTAAAGCTACGCTTTGAACAGAAAGATTCAGAAGCTTAAGAATGACACAGACATTAGTAACAAGAGTATTCAAAACAACGTAAAAAGTTCAATAGCGATTTCTCCCTTTGTTTACGGGGTCACTATAACACAGTTATTCTTTAAAAACGTTGGAAATAGTTCAAAGTGCCAAACGCACAGCTCTGACCAGTTCTCAAAGTTTGATAGTCAATTAAGGTTCAAAAAATCGTTTTAGTCCAGAGAAGTGTAGAATTCGAGAACTTAATTCATAGTGCACGTCGTCTATATTTTAAAGCATTCGATGCTCTGTGCGAATTAGTGAACAAGTAAATACGCGAAACGAAAACGTAATTAGCACGTTGTAACCGACTTGGTGTTAACAATTTCAGTTTTTTTCGAAAACCTTAAGAACCAAGCCGATCTGAATAACGTTGGATACGACTTACAAGAAAATATAAGTTAACAGTCTCGTTTAATATCTAGTGGTGTAAGGAACGATCAGTAATGTAATCTGCCTGCAAAGGCTTTACACAAGAGACCATAATCTTGCTTTACATTAGTATATAAGAAGTCTCATCGACTTATGTCCATCTTTCTGCGTTAGTATAAAAACACAACAACGACCCACATTCCAGTGTTTACTTCTTACGTAATTCAAAAAGTGGATCATGACAAAAGAGCAATATGAGACTATTTTGATGCTGTGTTTAATTTGCTAGTTGCGTTTAAAACCACGTTGATGCATTTTTGTAATGCAAATTGCCAATTGTGATATTGGTCACTCGCGTCATTCTTTGGTGCGCTGGAGCATAGAACGGCTTCATTGAGTAACTTTGAACTTTCACAGAAGCCCATTAACAATGGGTAATATAACAAATTATCAGACGGTCAATTATTTCCCTGATTAAACTAAATTTCTCTTGATCTTTGAGGCACAGTTGTATTATCTCGATTGATATGTATATATCGATGAAACTGATCGCGTGACAAGAAGCGACGATGTTTCCAGACGAAAAAAAATTGCTTTGTTTCTCATCCTTTTACTTTTTCTTCGAAATGCCTGAGGCAAGATAAATATTCATATTCTTTCACGTAATAGCATGAAAGGCTAATGAACCTCGGTGGGACATAAGAATGGAATATAGGAAAGAACTATATCAATTACCCTCCTAAAACAGCTGCTAATGCCAGTATAATATCCCATTACTTGCAAAACACTCGCCACGCGCGTAGCACTCGCAATGCGCGAGTAAGACACGTCAAGATTGAGGCATATGGAAAGCCAGTAGTTCTGTTGTTTGTTTTCTCTTTCATGAAGGCATAGTTATGAAGACTGCACAAAAACAGCAGCATCAAACGTAAAATGCTGTCGCTTGATTAGTCAAAAACAGATCAATTACCAAAGAACAAACAGAACCTCTGCCCTGTTTGTGATCATGATGACGTACGTTGCCATGGAAACGACGCAGCAATCAATGTCATCTAACAATGAGAAATTCTTATCTATCTATCCCGCCAATTTACTCCGGTGACCAATTTGTTTGTCATTTGTATTTCTTCCTTTGTTTATTTTTCTGTGTGGGAAGTTGCTTTTTTCTAAAAAAAAAAGTTAAAGTTTCCTTCTATTCAGTTTCAATTCTCTCATTTTGGCATTTGACGATTTGCAAGAGAATATTTGGTCCTTTTATTTGGAA
>Ga0126338_10001463_pt1:0-12500 | contig 15286 bp, 9 predicted proteins | sample OrbCmetagenome_2_FD_92529 | JGI IMG/M metagenome (GOLD analysis project Ga0126338, IMG submission 92529) | Coral microbial communities from Petempiche,Puerto Morelos, Mexico - Orbicella C C metagenome | ecosystem: Host-associated > Invertebrates > Cnidaria > Coral | place...
ACATCCGTAACATCCACTGAAGATCAGACGACTGCTGCAGCTACTGGAAGCACAGAAAACACGAAAAAGGGAACAAAGAGAAAAAACGCCAAGTATGAAACCTTCCCCTTTAAGACATGTCACAACATTTTGATGGTAAATTGATCAAATTACTAACTGACATCCGTCACTTTAAAAAAAATTTTGCATCTTCATATGCGAACAGGATTACGAAAACAAAAAATTGGTGATTACAAAATTTTCAGTTTTTTTGCAAACACTAAACTCAAATTTTCGTCTTAGTGCAAACAGGGCCTTACTATTTAGTTATCTTACCATTACCAATATAACATCGTATGTACATCATAAACTCCCAGTTTCTTTCTTGCTGTACATCGCAACCAAAAAAACTTGTCAAATCAACCAAATCAGTACTGTAAACAGTTCCATGAATGCTCCTATCCCTGAGACTTATAGTTCACAAAAAAAATAACTCTTGCACGCCTTGCGTGCCTATGTTTTCAATAAAATCGCTTATTTGCTTACTCTTTTCGGCATACCAATCGTTAGCTACAGTTAGCTGGTCACCTTCACCCTCGAGGTCATCCAACAATACAGCGACGCATCTCGTTAATTCTTCCACTGTAACACAAAATGCAGACAGATTCCTTTCCACGACGTCCACGTTTTCTTCGGTAGTCGCAGAAGAAACAATTTCCTTAATTTGCCATTGGATTCTTTTATCAACAGTTTGACAGTTTGTCCATTGAAGATGAGCGATGTAGGCTTTTCCTTTCTCTGTGCGCTGCCTTCGACTTGTTACACCGGTTGGGCCGCGTCCGCAGATTCCAAACTGTCGCTTTCCAATCCAATTTGTTCCTGATGGTTTCCAGTGCTTTCGATTGGATCCATACTGTTTCAACAAATATTGTAGTCAACGTCAACACACTACTTGGCTTTAATCGATAAGAAGAAATGTGCAATTTAATGACAGAGTGCGAAGAAAGCGATGAAAAGGGAGTGGTTGCTACAAACAAAATAAATTACAAGTTTTAGACAAATACAATAAAAGAAACAGAAATAATGAGCCGAAGGTAGACGATACTTACAAACGTTGTATGACTAGGAAGCTAAGGAACACGTAAAAGGAAAACAGCAGTGCGGTAGATGAAATGAGATGATGGTAGCGTCACGATGAAAATGCACAAATAAACTAGAAAGACGTATACAAAAGGGGACTGAAACAAAGCAAAATTATGCAAAAAAACCTAACAGAATATCGATAACGTGAAAGTGAGATAAACGAAAAGAATGCGATAATCACGAAAGAATGCACGCTCAAACGGAAAGATAAGAAAGAATTAAATGCGGCGGCAACAAACCCTTTGACCTTCTGGATAACATTCAAATTTCAATGTAAATTGGATGCAAATATCATGCAAACAAATAACTTGATTCAGATTGAATATCAATTGCAGTGGATGGTGACGTGAAAGCAAGATATGTGTGGCTCAAACCACTCCATTATGGTAATGTGCCCATTGAAACGTGTCAATTGAACATGTAAATTAGCTTCCAAAAAAGTTAACAGGGCATGCATAACTAAATGCAGAGATGCTGAGAGATGTCAATCATTAAAATCCCGAGTGTATATCAATGTCAAAACCACTTTTCTTGAAATTTGCTTGTGAAGACTCAATCTATTCATCATGTAATAAATAAATAATAAGAACATTTTTACACTTCTTCGCAGTACTAATTGCTCCTATTGTCTCGAACGGACTGAGAAGGAGAATAATTATTTTTTAACTCCCTATTGGGAGTTCTGGTTTTGAAGTCAAAGGGAACCAAAAATGGCAACAAAGCTTTATGGGTATGCAAAGCATCTTGGGTACCCCACTTTTTTTGGGCAACATGTTTCAATGGGTGTGATTCCGTAATGTTCCCTTTGTCACGCCTTGGAAACTAGTACCCAGTTTTCTCACTTGCCTGCATGCCCCACGTGTGGACGGAACCTAAAGTTGAAATTAGTCAAATGAACCACCCCCAGGGGTCAGACAGATTGTTGTTCAAAATTGATTTAATGCCCCTATTATCTCCTACCCTTCCCTGGAACCCGAGAGGTTGGGATTTCAATTGACTAGTACATTATGCAATGCTCTCTTTTGGTATACCACTCAAAAGTGTTGCTTAAGTTCTAGTATGTTGGGATCAACTGTTTTTGGTGGATTGGGTTGGATGGATATTTTTCGTGTTCTATTGGGAACAAACTGTTTTTGGATGGTTTGGTTGATCAAGTTTTTGAACCAGTATCAAACAAGTCCAGTCCCTGAACTCTCTCTCCCCTGCTCTGTATAGAATTTGAATCTAGGCAGGGGAAAAGCGGGTCCAAGGTAAAATGAATGCATACATGTTGCCCAATGCTCATGCCCATGAAAGTGAGATGCAATCTCATCCCCAGAGTCTCTGGTTTTGCAGTTAGTGGTGACCAAAGGACATGATACTCTAGATAAAATCAGTGAGCAGAGCCACACAATTCTGGTTCCTGTTTATTGTGTGCATGAGTTTATGTTTGATAACGGTTCCTGCTGAACATGCTTCAAAAAGAGTAACCACTGTAATTAACCCAGGGTTCTCAATTTTTTGGTTCTAATCAAAAAGGATCATAGCCTCTGGAAACAAGATTGAGAGTGATGCTGTTACATGCTAGGGCTTAACAAAACAGCTTATTCAAATTACAAATTTAACTACACAGCTGAGTTGTCGCAGCCCTGCTTGGGTGTTTGGACGACAAATCACAATAGGAGGTGAAATTATAAGATCAAAGCGACTGCTCACAGGGTAGCTGTAAAAGATCTTCAGAAAATTCCAGGATTTTTTTATGAATTAAGCCATCAGATGCAATTTGAGGTTGATAATTAATGTGAAACAGCAAGATCACGAAACATCAAAACCCCTATTTTTATCCTTTCCAAACCTGAAATAAGTACATGTATTTCAGTAAAGAAGGGTTAAACAAGAAAAGAAAAAGACCAATGGCTAAAAAGGGGTCTGTAATGCGTAATTGTGGGCTTATGGCTAGTGTCATTCCGTTGGGTTGACATGTTCTAGTCTTACGAGTAGGCAACTGCTAGAAAGATAAAGGTACAATAATAGATGAGTTTGGTAGAACTTTCGCATAACTTTTTGGCTCATGCTAGGAACGTACTTGAGCCTGCTGTTTTAACTACCCAATACTTTCCTACAAACCAATATAATCAGTATTTTCTTCACGTCAGGAATAATTGTCAGTGTGACGCAGTGGAGAAATTAACTGCCTTATGAGTGGGAGGCTGTGAGTTCAAGACCTAGTGATGCAGGAACTTTTTCTTTTCTACCTACTTTTTTAGTGCACAGTGCACTATTGGGATGGTTTTGGGGGTGGCCTGCCGCTGATTCACTAAGACACTAATGTGAAAACTTTAATGTTTGTTTAATTAATTAATTTCAATAAATTAATTAGTCTAGAGACAAGGAAGCGGTGGGGGTGAGAGGGGAAAGGTACACGTGTACCCTATGTAAAACATGTTACATCTACGTTAGTTAGAGTAAACATCGCAAAGCTATATATTTGTTTCAAGTAACCCCTTGCTCTCCTTGTGGTACTATTCTCTTTAGAACAAAACCAATTTGCTCTAAACACATGCGCAGATTAGTTAGCGTACATGTCTTCTATACATTAGGTGGAGGATACATTGCATAGGGAACAACAAAAATGTTGAGTGGTTTTCCTTATGGTAGAGCCCAACATGTAAGAGGCATGCCTTCTAGTATTGTAACTGTTATAAACTATGTTTCCACGCGGTTTTTTATATGTCATGTAATGTTAGGTAGCACCACTTGTCCCTTTTTAGTGCAAAAGTGAAACGTATCTTTTAGAATTACCCACAGGTTGGTTCAACAAATATCATCTGCTGTTTTCAAACTACAATAGTATGTTTGTCAGGGGTTAAATAAAGAAGGGAAATGTGTAGCTTCTCATCAGCAGCTTATTTATTTCTTGCCTTAATTGCGTCTGTAAGAGAGACCAAAAAGTTCCGGAGTTAGTGGCCTTAATATTCTGCAAATTGTAAATTTGGGACAAAAGAAACCAGGAAAGTGCTCAAATATTGCTGCAGACTCCGTGGCACCTAATGAAAGCACAAATTAATTTAATCAGTCTTTGAGGAGACTTGTTCACCGATGCAGGATAATATTGGCCAAGTAGCACTGTTTACCTTCGTCCATCTTCCCAGTGGGATCAGTCACTATTGTGTATTAATTATGAAGTGTTGTATTGTTAACAACAAAGGTGGCAACAGAAAAAGAAAGTGGTATTCCGTGACTATCTGATAATTAAATTAGTTCTTGTTCATCTGTGATGAGAAAATTTGCATTTTGAGAAAAAACAATATCATTTCTCTTCCATTTCTTTGTCAGATAATTAACTTTCTTTCATTTATCCCCCAAAAACAAGCTCATCTCCCATGTGTCTTGGAGAAAACAAGAGTTTCGTGTTACATACCTTTGCGAGGAAAACAAAAGTATCAAGTTAAAAAGTTGGTGCGAAGAGCTAAATTGTCACGTTTGTTCAATGTATTGTTGAATTTAAAATGAATGAAAATCATCGTAAAACACCAGAGTAAAATTTAAAAGCTGTCGTGACCTTGAAAATACAACCTTGAAATGTACACACTGCTAAGGGAAAAAGCCCTAGCAGACTACCGAGGTAGATACAAACTGGAAGTGAACCGAGCAGGGGTGAATACTTATGGGACTACTGTGCCTGAGCTATCAATTGCACTCTGCACTATCTGAGATTGTATCACTAGTTTTTCTCTTTTTATAGACTTAATTTTTTCTTTTCTTAAACATTTACCTTAAGGTAGCATTTGCCTCTCAGATAAGCTCTTGTGTTAAATGAAAGGAGGAAAACAAAACAAATAATGACTGCAACAGAACAATTGAAAACTGCAACTAAACTTGCAGCTGTAAGCTGTACAAGAATTATTCCAAACAAATAAGGGGGCGGACAACATGATATGAAAGGAGATGCCCAACAAAAGCTGCAGAACACTGGCAATGGCTGCCATCGAAGGACCTGGCGAAGGATCACTCAAAATTACTAGTACCCAGTCTACTGTACCTATAAGGCAAAATATGCTCCTGAAGGTCTGTCACATGTGATCCTGTGTACATACATACATACATACACACACACACACACACACACACACACACACACACATACACATTTGCCCTGACTTAGCGGGCCTTCTGCATTTATAATGCATAAGCCCACAAAAAAAAAAGCTAGGGTATGGGAATTTAGTGAGGGTCCACTAAATTGGAAGGTGGGAATCCTTACCATTGTACCAGGCAAGAAACTTTGCTCCAAGAGGGCAAAAAGTACAAAGCATTTCAGCTTTATCTCAAATTGGCTAAGAAACAAACCTTTTGTTTGAGACAAACACTGTAACAGTACTTGAATTGAAGGATTTCGTGCAAAAAGGGCATATGTGACATTTTGGGTCGATTTTTATTTTTTGCAGGATCGAGCTAATTTTTGGTAGACTCACTTGTTTTGACATGAAAAGCATTGTTGCGTAATTGTTTTTGTTGATTTGCACTTCGTTTTCAAGAAATAATGTATGCAAAAAAACTCAGTTTTCCGAGCGGCATCTTTTGGAGCGAATCCTTCCGAGGTGGATTTTGACACGGTGCAAACTTAAGGTTACTTCAAACCTGCACGGGGCTACTTTTTCTAAATTTTCTTTTTTCCAACCAAATTAAAGTTCATTATTCAAGGTAACATTTTCCAAAAAACGAAAATAAAATATTAAAACGCGTGCGAGTTATGGGAAAAAAGTTAGAGCTTTTTTGATTAAAGTTAATAAACCGTCAAGGTGTCATAATCCCCAAAAGGCATGGACTCCTCAGCGACCTTTTTGCGGCAAACGGCTTAATCCAGAGATCCTATATCAAATACTTTCAATTTGAGATTTCATGTCCGTCACGAGTGTCTTTTTGTAATCATGCTTCAGCAATTACTCCTCAGTTTCTTCTTGTTTTGTTGCACATCGCTTTTCTCCATTTTGCCCTTTATTGTTGACCACCGCCCTAAAACGTATGTGCCTAAAACGTGACTGAAAAACTATCACTTTACCACGAGGCTCAACTTTCCATACTGTGAACGCTAGGGGTTCTGTTATTTCATTGGCTGGCGGCATTTTCAGTTGACATATCCCTCTTAGAAGGCATGACATGTTTATAAAATTAATCTTTAGAAGGCAAAAACTTGCACTCGTTTTTTGAGAGAATCCCTCCTCTTCAAATGAATTAATAGGGTATGTAGAATCAACGGTTTTCCGTGAAATTTGGCCAGATACGGAACAAAAACGTGTCGGCGAATTCTTTTACTGCATATACTTTTATCGTGGCGGTCTCTAACGCAACATGTCACACGAATTTTTCGATAGTGGAACTTAACAGATCTATAAAAAGATAGCCAATAGAAATGAAAGAAAATGCTGACACGCTTTGAGAGATTGATGCTTTGTGATTAACACTGCTCAGGTATTTTGCATCAACGATTGCATTTGATACCCGATTAATTCACTGGAATTTCAGTCGGTCATTTTGGCATTAACGGCTTCTGCCGCCTTAGGAAAGCAGTTGGCAACAAAGAATTTAATTTTATTTTATTTTATTGAATTTTACATCTTATAACCTTTCTATTGATATATAGTTTGTGGGGGTTTCCTTCAAAACAGCGCACATACGAATTTTTTTCTGGAGGACACCCGTGAAGGTTTGAAGTAACCTTAAATGGTTACTTTTAGCAGCTTCGACAGCACGGTTTTTTTTAAATAGATGTTTTGATTTTTGAAAGAAGTAGAGAAATAGACCGGAAAAAAACTTGACCGACCTCGTATCAAACCGGTGTCACGACAAAACAAACTCGCATCCAGCCAGTTCAGCACCTTATTTGCTCGTACTAACAAAGCAACAGTAAGAGAATTGTGTAATTATACGAATAATAAAACTAGCGGCAAATACCACGCTTCAGTGACTTCATCGTTTAGCAAAACAAAGGTTTCTTTTGTTTTTCGCTCAACAAAAGATCTCCAAAAGATACCCTTGGAAAACTGAGTTTTTTGCATATGTTATTTCTCGAAAACGAAGCGCAAATCAACAAAAACAATTACGCAATGATGCTTTTCATGTCAAAACAAGTCAGTCTGCCAAAAATTAGCTCAATCCTGCAAAAAATAAAAATTGGTCCAGAATGTCACATATGCCCTTTTTGCATAAAACCCTTCAATTACCAAGCAAGACTTTTAAATAAAATTGTTGCCAGTGAGGAATAACTTGCAGCTTTTGCAGGTTGTGTCTTCTTAGCACATCACACCTCCTTGGTTTATACTTTTGTAATGTTTACTTTTTATTTGACAGGAAGCAAGCGTTAAATATGTAGTGGGTCGAACTCTTCATGGAGAGCTATTGAGAGATGCCCCTGAAAACATGGTGGACACAAAACTGTTTGTGCTTAAGGATCATGGCATTGTATGCCATTCATTTATTTTCTCTGGCTGTGACAAGTCTGGTGCCAATGTTTCTGGCCTGTCCCTCATTATTCCATTCTCGGAATTCAAGAGCTACTTGCCTTTTATTGAGCTTGTGGAAGAACGAGTAAAGATCCTTATAGCAAAGCTGAGAGTTTTGCAAGCCAAGGTACGTATTAAGAAAGTTTTAGGGTGAATGAGATGATAAAATTCAACATATGTAAATGGCGAGATGGTGACATTTGCTCACCAAATGATTTCATGTTAAGCTGCTTATTTATAATGTGGACTACCTGCCTCCTCCACTGGCTTTTCTTATTTTTTCTTGGCACAAAGAGCAATTGGGAGACTGGGAGTGAGCAAAAGGGCATGAGCGGGAGCTGGTAGTGAGTGAGGAGTGCGAGCGCAGGGTGTGATGGGATCCCTGCACCCCCACTCACTAGTTAATCATTATAGTTAATCATACTATGGTGCGGGCAACATATGGTGCAGACTACAGGAAGGTGAACAATTAGACTGAGCAAGCTCAAGGTTTCTATCACAGATGCATGATTTGTTAACGTAAAAACCTTTAAAGTACACAATTTAGAAGTACGAGATCAATGTGTAATGCTTTGAGTGTAATTCAAGTTCAAACACTAAAGAGCACCCAGTTTCAAATAGTTAAATGTCTATCACCAGGGGTTTCATTACCATTTTCAGCAGTTTTCACAGGTGGGCAGAACTATTAGACCTGAACTGCTTGGTGAGACAAAATTATCCCCTAGATGGTCAAACCAGCTGGGCAACATTGTCCTCAAAGCTGGTCAATTTGCCCAATGCCAAGTCTTAAATGAAAACCCTGTATCACTCAAAAGTAATGTTCTCTTGTCAGTTTCAAATGCAACTGACTTAAGTCAGAAGCATTGCAATAGAGAAAGATTTCATTTTTGCACAGTGTACTTGTACAATTGGCACGTGATTGCACGAAATGAAAATATACAGTGGAAAGACCAGTGTCCTTATAGCAAGGTAAACTTTGTATGAAGACATCTCACCTAGATCACCAAAAAGCATCTAAGTGGGTTAACATAAGAGATGACATATGAGCTTTTCACAGTGACAAACAAAGTTGTCTACAATGAGAATGCTGTCTTTAAAGTCATATTCCACTGTATTCTCTAACTTTTGATTTTTGTATATCACAGGATTTATCATCTGCCCTGCCTGCATTCAGTGTGTATCTACCACGCTTCATTCAGACCATTACAAGCCTTAAGACAACTGGAATCCCTGAGTCAATTCCAGTGAGCATTGAACAAATATGTTCAATTATTAGCCATTTTTTTTAAAGACGAGTTGACAAGGAGCAGCAAAGTTGGCTATTGTGAAAGATGAAATGTTCATGCGTCTGCTTGAAAAAAATCCAGTCATCTGCTTAGCTACAGAGAGACTCGTAGTGAGCTATACTAGGCTGTTTACTAGTTTCATGTGTGTCACTCATCCAGTTTACTACAGTACTTTGATCAGCAATTTTGAAAGTGTCCCCTGAGGAGATAAATATTCATACAAATTCATAAATCATGAGATACTCTTCATAGATAATGGGGTTATTGTTTTAGCTGGTGAAGGATATTCAGAAAATGTAATTCAAGATAATGTTTTTCAGTCAAAATTCAAGGGTAATTGTCTGTTTCAAGAGCAATGTTTGCTGTCTTGTCTATACCTACTGGCAAATAGGGGTGTTGTGAACCACATGCTGCAAAGTGGTGGTGGTGGTGCAATGATCACAGAACCAACCAAAATCCTGCATTTGTAATAGAGCACAATGAGTGTCTGATGTACTAACTATAAAGTGCAAAACTTGAGTGGATGGTAGTTTACGGCAATTAACTGTAATTTAGTACACTAACTTATACATGTAGGTGCATGTATGTTTTTTGTGCAATTTTGTTTCAACTAGCTCTGTTTCTGATTTAGTTGAGTGAGACTGCCTTTGGACCCGGTCAAGCTGGCATTTTTGATGACCGTTTCTTAAGAAGGTACACTGTCTCATCTTTTTTGGGTTTGTACAAATATGATATGCTTGAAAGTTTGTGTACTTTTCTTAACTCCCAGAACGACTTCTAGACACAAATGTACACTGTGTAGTTTTTTTTTTGTGTAGGAATTTCTCTGTGGGTTTCTGAAAGCAAAAAAACATTCTGCCATGTATGAAGGATTAGGAAAGCTGCACTGAGTTACTTTCATGTAGAGAGAAATGAAGCTCAACCCCTGCAGGAGTGTCTGGAAGATTCTGTGAAAATTCCAATATTGATTAGAATTTGGAGAAATTGGAGGTGGCTACTTAATTGGTGGCCACTTAATTGGGGTTGGCCGCTTAACAGAGGTGTACCTTCAATATTTTTCACCATGGGGTTACTTTCTTAGTGAACATGGCATCACTTCGAGACAATCACGATAAATGTGTTTGAATGTTTTTATTACTTGTCACCTTCTATTTCGGACTCTTATCTGCCACTGCCTTTTCCTAAACAAAGTTTTTAAATTTTGGGTGGCTGTTTAATAGGGGTAAAGACAGTAGAAAAACTCTCATCAGGATGACCCAAAGGCGGCTGCAGCTGCTTAATAGCAGTAGCCGGTTAATACTAAATAGGGGTTTTATTTACAGTATTTTTACTGCTTAATAGAGGTTTGACTGTAGAACAGTCTTAAACTTATGCCACACCCAGTATTTTCAACAAATGTGACTTGCTACCTATCCCTTGTCCTTACCTATGTCAAGTGATAGATTAAAGAGTGGCTGCACTGAAATATTTGTTTAACAGTGAAAGGGCTTAAACAAAATAATTTTCTTGTACCTTATTTTGTTTTGACAGAGTCATCACATCACATTTACAGACATTTGGCAGTACTCTTGTTGTAGGGAAAGCCTTGGATAAAGTCAACTTGGTAAATTCAAACCCTTTTAAACCAAAAGGGTAATGTAGTACTCAATAACTTGTAAGCTCTATTTTGTGATGCTGTTTACTTGTAAAGTTATTGAGAATCTTATTTTGACTTGGTTCTTTATTTGCCATGTGTTGTTCTTCCAAGTTTTGATTGTGATGAAGCCTTAGAGTGTGAGTGCAGTGAAAGATTCTGAGCAGTATTTTCATGTCTTTATCACGCTTTCAACTAACTCCATTCTACTGAAATCTTTTTTTTTAACATTGACTTTATTTTGCATCTATTTGTGCTGTAGTGCATTGAGATACTACAGACTGGTCTTGAATTCAGGACGAGTTTTATTGATGATGAACAATTCAACCTTTCATGAAGCTGATTTTAAATGGGCCACGCTCGATATATCAATATTCTAACATGGATCCGAGGCTTTCGGGTCAAAATTGCACATGTTTTAAGTTTCTGTTTGTCTTGCGATTCCCAAAAGAGACTGGAAACAAAGAAAACACCACCAAACATAGAAGCTTGTCCTGAAAGCCTCGTAGCCATGTCAGAATATTGTATATCGAATGTGGCCTATTTGTGATGCAGATGTGAGTAACTTTTGTGTATTCATTATAGATGGTTAACACCTTGGCCTTACTGTTGTCTTCTGAGGAACGCCAGCGATCACGATATGCAGTAGAGACTTTATCCAATGACTCTGACTTGTACGATTCTGATTTGTTTGTTCAAGGCTTGTTAAAGGTACTGCTGTGTTACCTATTAATTTTATCAGTTAAGTTTGTACCCATTCTGTAGAAACCCTTTTTTGTTACTTTGTATACATGTGTACAGGTACAGACAATGTTTAGCGAGTCAGTTACCGTGCTTATTGTACTCTACCTGTCTTTAGGCTGTTGTTTCTATGAAGAAACAGTTATCACCCAAATTGGACAGCACATGATCCCTTACACAATACATTTTTTCAATGAAGTTGGACAGTATGTGTAATCTAGAGACAAATCGAACAGGGTGAACAATGATGGCTGAGATTAGAAAAGGTTGAGATAGATAAGTAACTTGAGTAATTTTTCAGGTGCGCTATTTTTGATGTAGGTAACTTTTATAACATAGCGCGCGCGCTAGTCCTACCTTATTCCTATTGAGCCATCATGAACGAAATCTCTATATACACACTGCCGTGCGTATATAGTATGACGTGTGCAGTTTCGATTTAGCTGCAAAATTTTCGTCGAGTTTAGTCCATGTTGCTTTTGTGTAACAAGCGAATTTCTCATTGACAATTTTAGAACTGAACCAGGTTAAGCGTTTTCGTTCAACTGTTGCTCAACTGAGTGAGGCGTGTTAGGATCCTAATGACCTTTGTTTTCCTTCACCGTGCATTGTGAAAACTTTTTAGGCAATCACAAAAAAATGTTTTTGCGCCTAAGTTGTTGTCGCCATGTTATAAAAGAATTGGTTCATGCTTTTAGCTGTGCGTATATCGAGTTATGGATGCACTTGGGAAGTTTGGAGAGCACTCAAGAAGCTAGACGCTTCTTTCGTGCTCTCCAAACTTCCCGCGTGCATTCATAACTCGATATACGCACGCTAAGCATGAACTAATTCTTTATTAATATAGAAGCTTACTCCATCACTCAATAATGCGATTGTTTTTCCTGGTTATCATCATCATCATTGTTCCGGTCTCCTAGTGGAGAATTGGGCTGTCAGTTTTCCTCTTTTCCTGGTTATAATAACATAATAATAATAATATTTATTATTATGCGTCAGAGTTCCAAGGAATCATTCAGTCTTCCAGTGAAGGGAATCATCACCAGCAGTCTTCCCAGTACTCTGGTTGACATGGATACAGGGGAAGTCAAACAGACGTGCCCCTTTAACGAACACACTGTCATCCGAAGAGAGTTTATCGATATCGAGCTGGCGCTACTGTTAGAGGAGGCTGAAGATGTTCCAGTTTTTCCAGCTCTGTGAGTATCATCATGACAGCAGCAACAATAACAATCT
>Ga0126338_10001465_pt1 | contig 15281 bp, 10 predicted proteins | sample OrbCmetagenome_2_FD_92529 | JGI IMG/M metagenome (GOLD analysis project Ga0126338, IMG submission 92529) | Coral microbial communities from Petempiche,Puerto Morelos, Mexico - Orbicella C C metagenome | ecosystem: Host-associated > Invertebrates > Cnidaria > Coral | place: Petempiche,Puerto...
GTTTTGACGTGGGTTCTTTTCTCTTATTCATATTAAAACATAACTTTCTCTACACACGCGCGGGACCAAACACGATCGATCAGCCTGGACAACACTCTACATCGGTCGGCGGAATTTCTCAAAGGGTAGGAGCAGTGCATTGCGTAATAAGTTTTGCTGCTTAAAATGGTGTCTAAATGTAATTCACGGCCATTAAGCAAACTGAAAGTTCATCTCCAGAGTAAAATATAAATAGTAGAACCAAGGAGGCAAGACACCAAGAAACAGTTATGTTTATTTCAACAGGTAAATGTTTAAAAATAAATTAGGTAAGTGTAGCATGTTCGTACCATCAATTGACATCTTCACCCGTAACATCGAGTGAACTCAGCCGTAACAGGTGTTACGGGTTACGGCCCTTAATGACAGCCCTGATATGCATTTTAGTAGTGAATGAAGAGGTGCTTTAAGGGATGGGAATAAATTGAAAGTGGCCCCTTTTTTTGTTCCAATAAGGAAGGTTTAGTATTTCGATCACTGCATATTTCATTCTTGCTTAATTCTTATACAGACTTGGCTTCTTTCAGTTTCCCGGGACTGGGTTAGAAAGGAGCGTGCAGTCCAAAGGAATATTTCAGCCAATGAATTACATCATAACCGTGTTATCCTAATTTTTCAACAGGAAAAATTGAAATTGGTTGAAAAAATCAGATGGTAGGAAAAATTGAGGGTAAGCTTCTCCTTGGCTAGCTTTTTCGTCCAAGGGAGCAAAACATTGCTTTCCAAAAAAAGAAAAATCAGGATTATACTGTATTATTAGATATTAATTAAATGATAATTATTTATGTAGGAGGTCAAGGAAGGTGATGCAGAAAGAATAAGGATCATGAAAATGGTGAAGGTATGTTATTGGTGTCACCCACAGTAAAATTATTGTTATTTTGTACATACATGTACAACCAAGCACAATGATGGCACACTGGGATAAAATTGGCTCTAGGTCTTAACGGTATGGATCAAGTGCAGTTTCGTCCATACAGGAAAGATTGAGTTTTGATCACCCATTACAGTGATTCCTGACCAGGCTTGATTAATAAAAGATTTCTTACTTTATGATTGTAGAAAGAACTTTTAGTAATACTTATAAAATCTTAAAATTTCGATTAGACATTGAATCATTTTGATTAGCTAAAGTCAGTCAGTGTCTCTCTCAGCTGTCTTACTCTGATGAATATTTATTGACAATACAGCAATAAATTAGATTACAAGCTTGAGATTTCTAAGACACATTATACGTAGAAAATTATTTTCTTCCAGTCTTTTTCATTTACATGTAATTGTCAGTGTCAATCGATTAGTTGTTCAAAAGTTTATCTTACTAGTAAATCCTCTTTACAGACACGCTGAAAAATACAGAGAGGTGGGCCCATTTTGTTAACAACTGTGCAGTAGCTACTAGGCCTAAGTCTCTATCTCCTTAACAATATTATTAGACTAGGAGTCCGAGTTTTCTATAAGTGAATAGCCAACAAAGTTTAGCTGAGTTGACTATTGCTCATCTCATATTGAAACTAAATTTATATGTATTTCATTATTTCATCAAATGACTACTCTTATCAATAGGAAGGAAAATTATCTGTTGAAGAAGCTATGGAGCAAGCAAAAAATCTAGGAATAATGACTGCTGCTGGTGAACCAGCCAATGATGAAAATGGTGAAGAAAAAATCTTCAACTTTGGAGTTTACAAGTATGGCAGAGATAGAACAAGTCTTTCTAGAAGAATTTTACAGGTTTGTCAAGTTTGTGATGTCTTCTCTGACCAGTGGAATCCTGCCTCCTCAAAATCTTAAAATCAAAATCTAGCTAGGTTCCACCAACCTTGCAAAAGGTCAGTTTTTTTAAACTCTACATGTACATCATCAACGTACTTCATATGTTGTTTTTTTTAATTTTTGGTGGAGGGGTGAGAGCATACCTTTTGTGAAAAAATGTTGTGAAAAATAACTTACCCCCTCTGAAAATGAATTGAAAATCTGCTGAATGATGTACAGTACTGATGGTTGACTCTTAAAAGGATCCCTCAATTAATATATTCTTTATGTAATCGCACCTTTTTAGTATGCTTTGGCAGCATATCAGGTAGTTTTGGTCCAGCCATGGTTCTTATTTTGACGAGATGTACACACAGTCAAACCAAAATACCCATGTTATAATAAAATAACAATAATAATAACAATAATAACAATAATAATAACAATAATAATAATAATAATAATGATAATAATGTTAAAAGCCGACGTTTCGGCGTCATCGTGAAACCATTCTCAAGGCAAAGTGAACAAATAATGTGATATCAATGATTTGATTTCTATAGTCTCTACAAATTAACATAATAACAAAGGATCACAAATTCTTCAAGTAAATACCTTTGCGCGAATCGAATCTGTTTGCACGTTTAGGGATGGTTCCAGCAATCAAATTTGTTAGTACATTTGGCAAGCACATGAAATTGTTCTGAAAGACAAGGTGGTACGTTCGAATTATGTTCGCTAAAGTAATGTTTACAAATTGACGACGATTTTTGTTTGTGTCCATCAACGCATTCGTGGAGGTGACCGCGAGTGTAACCAACATATCCTGCATCACACAGGTTACATTGAAATTTATAAACTACACATTGTTGGTTAACAGTGGCTGGCTTGACTTCTCAAATGTTCGTGGAGGTGACCGCGAGTGTAACCAACATATCCTGCATCACACAGGTTACATTGAAATTTATAAACTACACATTGTTGGTTAACAGTGGCTGGCTTGACTTCTCAAACTTTAAGGTCGTCAATTTGTAAACATTACTTTAGCGAACATAATTCGAACGTACCACCTTGTCTTTCAGAACAATTTCACGTGCTTGCCAAATGTACTAACAAATTTGATTGCCTAATTAAGGAGATGCTTTTTATAAGAAAACTTAAACCACCCCTAAACGTGCAAACAGATTCGATTCGCGCAAAGGTATTTACTTGAAGAATTTGTGATCCTTTGTTATTATGTTAATTTGTAGAGACTATAGAAATCAAATCATTGATATCTCATTATCTGTTCACTTTGCCTTGAGAATGGTGTCACGATGACGCTGAAACGTCAGCTTTTAATGTTAATATTCACTTGTTTATGCTTTAAGAAATCGTTATTAATAATGATAATGATAATGATAATGTTAATAATAATAGTAATAGCAAATTTTGGGTATAATAATAATAATAATAATAATAATAATAATAATAAGTGTTGTTAGAAATGATAACCCTTAGCTATTAATTACTCTTGCAGTGTAATAATTCATGCATTTAGGATATATTGTCAGTCTTGAAGTATGTTTCTCCTTGTCTCTTTTAGTTTGACTTTCAAGAAAAAGTACTGTGTATTATCCAGAAGGGAAAGAGAAACAAGAAGTTTGCATTCACTGACGTCAGAGGTTTTGATAGTGAGGTATGTCCTGAGTCTTTTCTCCTGACAATGAATCCTTTTCATTCAATATATTTAAATATGATCTCCTAAGGGCTCGGGAGAAATGAGTGGTAATCAACTTTAACAAGTATTTTGAAAGTCTTCCTGTTTTCTGTCTTGCTATGCACCCATTTGGAGATGGAAAGTCAGATGATGTCAGCTGTAAGAACAACAAAGTACTAAAACCTAGATTGTAAATGTGAATTAACCTAGATTAAGTGGTCACAGATGGTGTGGCTTATTTTAAATGAAGTTTGTTCTGGTTACTACCCATTTACATGTTTGGTCTTCTTCAGGAGCCCATTAATTATTGTTCATACGGTTTGTCCTTCCTTTTGGTTGTTTTCATTTGGCCAAAAAAAAGCCAATTTGTTCTATTTCTGAGCTCTTACATTCTTAAAAGACTTATCAGTGAATTTGTATTTCAGGATGGTGTGAGGTTTTACATCTATTTTGATAGTGATTATGAGCTGGATGCTGACAGTGTTGAAGAGAAGAATAAGGTGGGAATTAATTTGGTATTCGATTGGAAAGCTCTAACCTTGCAGCCCTGCAGTAATATTGTAACTACCAGATCTGGTACACTGGATGGCCTACATGTAATATCAATTTGTGAACTAACTATTAACAGGTTTAAGTGCATGGACTGAGGTGTGATAGGTCAGGTTGGGAGATTGAATTGGTGGTGTGAAAGGATGATCAATTGCTTTGCTGAGTTCCTGTATAAATAGTTAGATTAAGCTGAAAATCAATTTTAGCTAGGGGTAGATCTTGTAGGGGAGGGGGTGGATTGGGTGGCTAGTCACCCCCTCCTTTTTGGAGAAGTAACAAATTGTAACTGAAAAAATTTTCTGGTCAATTCTTGCAGTGAGAGCCTCAGAAAGTCAGTAAGCACCATTTTTGGTGTAGTGATAGTATTTTTTTGGAAATGACATTAATAAACAATGAAAGTGAAGAATGATCATTGCAGTAAATTTTCCAATTTAAGCAATTGGAAAGAAGAAGCCTGAAAAAAATCAGGGCTTCAACGGAGTTCGAACCTGTGACCTATGCAAATACTGGTGCGATGCTCTACCAACTGAGCTATGAAGCGACACATTGGGAGGGAGGTCAATTAATTGAGTTCATATCTTCCCCTGAGGAGTGAAATGATGTGAAGTATATATGAAATAATTCATATATACTCTGAATCCCATTGAAGCCCTGATTTTTTTCAGGCTTCTTCTTTCCAATTGCTTAAATTGGACAAATTACTGCGATGATCATTCTTCACTTTCATCTACAACCACAGTTCAAATAGGAATTATTTCATATATACTTCACATCATTTCACTCCTCAGGGGAAGATATGAACTCAGTTAATTGACCTCGCTCCCAATGTGTGGCTTCATAGCTCAGTTGGTAGAGCATCGCACCGGTATTCGTAGAGGTCACAGGTTCAAATCCTGTTGAAGCCCTGATTTTTTTTCAGGCTTCTTCTTTCCAATTGCTTGCATGTAAATTGGAAAATTTACTGTGATGATCATTCTTCACTTTCATCTACAACTGCAGTTCAAATATTAATTATTTCATATATACTTCACATCATTAATAAACAATGTTGTTTGGTTTTTTAAACAGATTTGCCATTTGCTGGATTCCATTGTGCAGCAGAACAGGGGTGATCAACCTGATGGTAAACATTTTATTTATTTTGAAAGCACTGCCAGGGATGAGCATGAGATTGGGTGCTGCTTAGAGAGCTGGGGATATCTGACAGGTGCTCAGAGATGATCATGGCAATCCAGTCAGAGCCCTACCCCAACCACACACCCATTCCACTGAGAGGCTTAGTGGAAAACTTATCATAATTACATTCACTCATAATAATCCCAGAGGCTGGGCGTGTTGGGTGCAAACTCAGCAAAAAAGGCAAGAAGAAAATGTTGCAAAAGGCAAGCAGCAAACTAGCAATGGCAGGAAAAGCCGCACTCCCTCACTCTGGGATATCTAGCAGATGTCACCACACTACTGAACTATAACATTGTTGGACATATTTTTATGCCACTTAGTGGGAGAATATTTCTTGAAACAGTTTTAATGTATATTTTCTTATTTAATTTGAAGTGCAGTTTTCTCAGTTGCACATGTATAAGTCTAAATATGGGCACTTACAATAAAATTGTCCTTTTGCTGTGATTTCACGTGAACAGGGAATTTTGAAACATCATCTCTTGATGGAGCAAAAATTATCAAAGAGGGTCCAATTGAGAAGAAAGGTCACAGTGCCGCCTTCATGATGTGGCCGAGGTAAGAAAAACCTGGTGCATTATGCACGCAGAGCATGTTTGGTCTGGGACATGGTCTAATTAAACTTCCTTTTGATCCACAAAATAAGATTTAATTGATGTCTAACTTAAACTGGTTTAAAATTGTTCATGCAAAGACTATAATACAACATTTTTAAAAATGAGAGCATTGAGACAAATAGCTGATGCAGACTGGAAATCTTTTGTTTCCTGTAAATGACAGATGATTAAGTCTTTCTCAAAGGATTTACATGTAGCAAATGCAAACCAACTACAGAGCAACATGTCTACGTTTCCAGTTATATACTTGACAATGTTGTCTTTGATTACTTATCTTACTAGGCTTAGCCTCCATATGGTTACTGGTGCTTTTCCTTTTTTCCACTCCTAAGGTCACAATTGTGTATGTCCTGTCTATGATCAGATTAGATTGCTGATAAAATTCATATTGTTTCCTTCCTCAGGCGATGGCTGAGAATCCAGCAAGGAGAATTGTCATATTTCAAGATGGGAGAAGAAAACGAGGTTATTAAATTAAATCAGTTTTTGTACTGAGTCTACCAGTACGTTGATTTGTTTCCTTAATGAATTGGAACTAGTTTTTAACCAGCCTGAGTTCACGAGGGCTGGTGTTAAGTCAAAGACAAAAAGAAGTTTAAATTTATTATCTGAGTGGTATTTTTACAGTGTGTTTTTTCTTGTTAACCAAACATCTCATACCTGTGTTTAAAATGAGTGTCATCTCAATTTTTTATCTGTTGTGGCTACAGCCAGCTTTGAACATTGTTAAACTGGGCCCAGGATTAGCTGAAGTGAAGAGTGTGGATCACAATACTTTTATTATCATCACAAGCAAGAAGGAATACAGGTATGGTGAAAAATGAAACTCTTTCGATCCAACAAAAATGTAAAAGGACCTGTAGCTGACTCAACATGGTCAACTGAGAGGCCAGTGAAATAATATCAGGAATCGATGATTTGTCCAATGTTTGTTTTGTTGCTAAAACTATGTGTTAATTGTTTGGCAGTAAACAGAACTAAGGTTGTTAGGTGCACCCTGAAATAAAATAGGGATGACAGCAACACACTCTGCAAAGTGGGTGCAGTAAGTGGGTAGCAGTAATGCATCCTTCAAGTAAAGGATGAGCTAACATGCACTAAGCAGTTTGGTGAAACGTAGTGATTACATGCCACACCTGGCTAGTGACTAATGCTATCTTAATGATGAGGTCAGGGTCCTACTTAGCTTGCTCCATGTACATGCACTGCTATATAGCAGGTGTTTAATGGTCAAGTTTGGGGTTTATTTTCTAGTAAATTCCCATGGATATAAGGTTCTCCTTAGCAACACCTCCATTTATCAATGGTGATCTAAATTTCCTGGCCATCAAAGTAGCTTCAAGTGTCTTCAAAGTACAGTGTGGCTTATTACTGTTGAGTTGTCATGCAGCCTTAATGACACTTCACTTGGTGGATTTCTTTTCAGTTTCCGTGTCATAAATCTGAACAATGCTGGAGATAATGCAGTAGAAAGAGAACGAGATGCATGGATTGAGGTTCCTTTTAATGCAGTTTATTTTGCTTTAAACAGTGTAGCTCAGGGACATATCTATAGATATCCACCTGAAGGAAGGTCATTAACCAGCTGGTAAAACTGGCTAATGCATATTAATGTGGGCATTTGAAATTGTTCCTTTAAATAGGTTTCCTCACTAATAGATAATAATTAAATGCCATTTGTGCTAAGTAATATAGCTCTTAAGTGGGTATGGTTTACCTTAGATAGGCCCAGTAAAAAAGACCCTTAGGTTTGGATAGCTCCCCTGTAGATGATCCCATATTTAGACAACCTCTCTCTGTAGATATTCCTGGAATTGAAAAGTTCTTGGTAAATCTTTCCCTTGTTTCAATATTTCTAAATCAAGTCCCTCAGAAGATCATCCCTTGTAGTCTCCCATAGGCAGTTCCCCTAAACAAAACTCTGTTAGATACCACCTGTAGATTGTCCTCCCCATAGATAAACCCCCACTGATATTACACCCCATAGATTATCCCCCACAATTATGGTGTAATCTATGAGTGTAACAATAGTTGTTACACTCATAGATTATCCCCCATGGTTGTTACGCCACATAAATATTCTTCCATACTTGTTACACCCCATAGATTTTCCCCCATAGATATTCCCTCATAATTGTCACACCCTATAGATATTCCCCCATAATTGTTACTCACCATAGATAGTCCCCCATAATTTATTGTTACACCCATAGATAGCCCCCCAAAATAGGGAATTCTGCAAACTTGGAACGAACGTGTTATGTTAAACATCACACTCTCTTTTGGTTTTAACCCTTAAAACTTTTTCCAGGCTATAGCTGCAGCTTCCCAAGTTAATTTTCGTCATTCAAGAGCATCATCAATTATTCCTGATGAAACAGGTACTACTTATTTTAGACTGAAATTATTCTTTGTGTTATTTAAATTTAAAGTGATGTAATGAAATGACTCTTCAGTTTGAATGGCTATCATGAATAATCTTAATTTGATTATGTTGCAGCCATCAAATCCACAGTGGCAGAGCAAGAAAAATTTCTTAAGGAAGTTGTTAGAACTCTTCAAAGGGTACGTTGTATATATGTAATGAGTATTGATGGATCACAAATTTCTCTGATTTTCCAATACAATAAGAATGTGAGAACACTTAGTAAAAGTGGTTGCATATTTTTGTTTTCTGTTTAGGAGTTGGAGCAACTTGCGTCTGTTCTGTCAGTGGTTAATGCACCTATTCAAGTTACTGTTCAGGTGAATTAGAATTGTATTGATTTTAGAGAGTGGAGTGACTGACAGGTTAATGTCAAGTTTTATCATTTCATCACATGTGAAAGCAAGTCAATGATTCACATCTTAAGATAGCTTTTGGCTATAGTATGAGAAGAAGAAGTTCATCATCAGATACTAAGTTTGTAATAATGTTCATTTTAACTAGAGGTCACCCGGTACATACAGGCTGTAAGAAAACCAGAACGTCCTGGTCCTGGTTTAATGGTGCACATGCATTCAAGTGCCATGATGATTTCTGAACATGTGTGGAGAGAGTAACCACTGTCACAGATGAATACTGGCTTACCTTCCAATTTCTACCAGAGGTCATGATTCCTGGTGCTAACAGAAAGGATTATGGCCTCTGGGAATGAGAATGACATAGTCCTTGTCTACTTAACCTGTACCCTAAAAAACAAATTTGATTTGTTCTTCTGTTCATTTTAGGTCAAAAAGGTTAAGGATGTGGTGCGAAATCTGGATTCACAAGTCAAAACTGGAGTGCTCTCTTGGACAATGTGAGTACCTTTTTGAAACAACAACAACAACAAAAGCAACAACAACATCAACAACTTTATTTGTACTCAACATAGAAATCAGAGGTGGATGAACAAAAATAAGTTTAAGTAAAAAGAGTACATGGCTGGCCGAAATAACCCTAATGGGCTAATAAGGCTGGGCAGCCATCCTTAGTGAAAATTGTTATTGATAGTGTATTTCAAAGGAAATGTGATTGTGCTATTTGTGTATGACTAGGTTCAAACTATATATTAAAGTATTGAAATTTATTGATAGTATTTATTTCTTAATATTTTATTGCCAATCTAAGGGTCTGATAAGTCTTATAACAGAGCGTTAGGATTCATGAGAAGTGATCAGTTTCTATTTTCTCTGTTCTGTGTGATAACAGCTTTAAGGTTACAGGTTATTGGAATCAAAATTGTAATAATTATTGTAGAAAATTTATGAACTTAAGCTAAATTCTCCCAATGATGGTTAAAGAAATTATCTGTAAAACTGTAATGAGACCTTTGATGTTGATCTCTTTAATTAGGGGAAACCACTGAATAAACAAGTTCTTTTATTCCAGATCACCTGACGACAACAAGGTTAATGTATTTATTATTTATTTATTTGATTAGGAGGCAAGTGCTTCAGTCCAGAAAGGACTCTCTAAAAGAAGGGAATACCAGCGTACCTCAATCCAGAAAAGAGTCACTCAAAGACAGCAGTGCACCTTCACCTCCATCAACCAAAACATCACCACCAAGGAGAAAAGATAGTGATAGGCTTCCCAGTCTGCCTCCTCAAAGGGACGATGGTTATGAGGCAGTGCAAATCCCACAGTGGTCATCTAAGCCTAAACCTGTACAAACAACACCCAATGAACAGTCTTCCCCTGAGTATATGCCACCCCCACGCCCTCATAAACCCTCTGAGTTATCAAGCACAGCAGATAGCACGCCCCAACAAACTGTGCCTCCAGTGAGGCCTACAGGTAGAAGTGGTTCTGCGGTAAATGCTTATGAAACAGTGGAAATAATTCCTCGAAAACCTCAAGCACAGCAGTCTTCTGAAGGATTGGATGGAGCTGTTGGTGAGCCTTGGTCGCCGCACAAGCCACCAAGACCACCAAAACCTGGCAGTTTTATCAGTTCAGAGGCTGATGATAGCTCAAGTATTTATCAAGCGCCACCAGCGCCAGTTAGTATAACAGCCTTTTGCGACGATGTGTATGATAATGTTCACATCAAGAACACGCCTTTGTCATTGACAGACGGTCAAGGCGAATCTGGATCACTCTCAAGTCTTGGTACATTTACTGGGGGTACTAGTGATTCTGGTATCATCAAAAACGACATTAAAACCTCTCAGGAGGTCAAAGTGGAAACATCAAGTACGGCTGATACTGAAGCTACAGATGGTAAGCTTAGCGATGTAAATGAAATTGATTCCGGTGGGATGGGATGCAAAGATATTCAGACGGCAATGGAAGAGAGGCGGCAGATACTGAAGGAGAAACAAACAAAAGAAGGTGTGGTGTTACTTTCTGTTCAGAAGCTGAACGAGAAAAGTTCTGATCTGATAGCGACCCATGGTATGTGTGTCTGCTGTTTAGAGACATGCGCAACTCGTCATCCACATCGTCTGTTCATCTCCATGCGATTGGACCTTTGGAGCTGTCCAGGGACCTTGTCAATCAAAGGCGTTAGTGCTAGCACTTATATGGTTTCCAGAAGTCACATGAGCTGGTTAACAAAGTAATGTAACCTTGTGCTCAAAAATGTAAAGTGCATGCTTACCACTCTTAATTACATTTGTAATATTGTCTACCAATCCTTCTGAAGGTTTAGAAAAAAAAAACCTCCAGGTTTTTTTCATATGAGGCTTTCACTGATTTTGTCCAATTCTTTAAACTTCTGGCAACCATTTACAAGTGTTAGTTGAGCAACTGTACTTTTGATTGACAGTGTCCTGAGTGTCATAATGATCAGTGTCACCTTAAAAGAAATGATCAGGCTCATCATCACCACCACTATAATCAGTCTTTTTCACTCCACCATTTTCCTAAAGCTGCTGTATTCTTCTTTCACTTGGTTAAGTCATTTTACTCATTCCATACTGTCTGCTTTCTTTTGTGATTCTACTAATACCGGGTCTCTGTAATATATTTTAATATCTTATCAGTATCGACTGTCCGTTGTTCATCATCTGTTAACCTTTCCCTTGATTCGTACGTGTAACACTACAGCTTGAGTGTCCAGACAGAGCATCATACTCAAAACAAAACAAAAAGAAAAGATTTTTGTAAAACCGAAATACAGCAAACTATATTGAGAACAACAGCAGCACTGCTGTTAATATTTGTACAATCCAGGATGAACCTAATTATTTTGACAATTGGAAGACTTCAATTTTTGTTTTCAAGAAGTCTATAAGCCTTCAAAGTCCTTCGGTATTTTCCCATCTAATAAGTTAATCAAGATTCTTTTTCAAAAACTTATATTTATAATGTTACTTTGTCTTGCTTGTTTCAAAAGCTGCTGAGGAAGTTGAAGATATCGTGCTTTTAGAAGAGACAAAACCTACATCAGGAAGCAATCCACCGCCTCCCCCACCCCTCCCTTCCAGTGGAGTGCCCCCACCTCCTCCCCTGATGGCACCAAGCGTTGGCAGTGCTCTTGGAAGACCCTGCGCTGTTCAGTCCAAGGTCAAACTGCGGCCTTTCTTTTGGAACAAAGTACCAGCACAATTGGTAATTCAGGGTTTTGAAATGTTTTCTTTAATTCTAGATTTGTAGTTAATTGTAGAGAGAGACGTTTTGATACAGTTGATTATTTTATTACAAGTTTTTCTCAGTTTTTAATAGAACAACCTCGCAAGGAAACATGAATGAATGAACGATGAATGAACGCTGTCATGAGGGCAAGCCATTTTTTGGTGCATTACAAAATTATCTTCAAATATACTTGAAGAAAATATGAAAGATTTCCAAGATAGGTTTTGTAAGATAGGTTAACTCTAAAAAGATAAAAAAAGACAAGGGTGATTAGGATTGGAGGAGACTGAGAAGAATTTCGAAAAATATACGCTTAATTTTAAGCTGGATGCACTATCAACGACATAACTCATCGATGAAGATTAAATCAACAGATCATATCGAAAGCATATTAACTAACTACTACAAAATCTATTTTCTGTGATAAACCAAGATTAAATCTAAATTGACGATTACTTAAAATATTTTCAATCAGGTGTCCAATTCAGTATGGATGAATATTGCTGATCGCACAAAGAGCATAAACTTGGAATTACTGGAGGAGATGTTTCAGATAGAAGAAAAGGAAAAAGTCTTGAATCCAGGTAAATTAAGGTCCCGTCCATACTAGGCTGGAGACGTTTGTAAACGCAGCTTTATTTCTACGGTTAGGCCTACCGACCGCACTAATCCGCCATCACGAAAACGGAGCTTTTCGAAAACGTTCTTCAGACCGGAGGAATTTGGAAATGCGGGCGTTGCGTTCTAGTGTGGACCAGTGTGGACGGAAAACATTTTGAAAACGGAACTTTTTGAAAACGATGACATCACGACGATCACGTGATTTCCCTGCCTGAGGTTTTCTCAAACACCGGTGATTGTTGCGTTTTCAAATTTCTCTGGCGTAGTGTGGACATAAAACATTTGATGTGTTTCAGAGTGGAAACGCCGTTTTCAAATTTCACTGGCGTAGGGTGAACGGGGTCTAAATGTACAAGAAGGTGGATAAGTGAGCAAAAAATTTTTAAAACATTTCTAATGCCGCATTTAATTCTAACTTTGAAATGAAAAGAAAATTCAAATTTCTATTAGTAAACCCGTTATTTCTGTCGCTGGAAATAACGCTGCATCAGTTTTACTCGTAATATCTATATTGATCTTAAAACAAAGCGTCTTGATGCGTAAATCTAATACTAATTATAACTATTTTTGTTCAAACAGCACCAACAAAGCCAGCTGCAAAGACACTCTTGGATCCCAAACGAGCGCAAAATCTGGGTAAGCTCGCATGCTCAAGGCGGACTTAGCCAAACCTTAATCTCGTTTGTGCTCGTTTTGTGTTTGCATATGTAAGGGAGCAGACGAGCTCATTGGGATGTTATTATTACCTACAGGTATTTTCTTGAGCGGATTCAAACTCAGTACAAAAGAAATTGATGAGAAATTAAGTGTCTTTAGAGAAGAAGATGGTGCCCTACCCATGGATCAGGTGATTGCTTTGAAAAGGTCAGTGTGCAAATGAAGGTCAAATGAGCCTGGTCTAGCCTAGTCTAATTTACTTGAGTCTAGGCTAGCCTAGTCTAATTTAGTCTAGGCCAGTCTGATCTAATCTAGTCTAGGCTAATGTAGACAATAGGATAGTCTACTTGAGTCTAGTCTAGTCCACTCTAGTCTGGTAGTTTATTGTTGTGGTCTTGTAGCGTAGTCCATTCTAGTCCAATAACTGGTCTAATTTAGTCTAGGCTAGTCTTGTCTAATCTAGTCTAGCCTAGTTAGGCTAATGCAGACAATAGTCTACTCTAGTCTAGTCTAGTTTAGTCCACTCTAGTCTGGTATTCTAGTGTTGTGTTTGGTTTTGTAGCGTAGTACATTCTAGTCCAATTACTAGTCTAATTTTGTCTCTATTTAAGTGTTGTGTAGTTTAGTTTTGTCTTGTCTTGGCTAGTCTAGCTTTGTTTTTTAAAAGGTCTTGAGACTCAAGAGGCTACTTCTTTTTATAAACAGGTTTCTGCCATCAACTGAAGAAGCTGAGATGTACAAGAACTACAAGGAGGATCCCAGCACTTTAGTACCGGAGGATCAGTTTATGATGAAGGTAATAACACATCAGTAACACGTGAGCTACAGTGTTGCAGAACAGTAGAAGAGTACCAAAAAAATAGTCTCTGACGCTTTACAGCCATTCTATTTGTCTCGATTATTTTAGAGAGTCCGGACTGATTAGACTTTGAAAAACGAGAGTTTGAGTTATCGAGGGTAAATTTATAAAGAAAATATCCTGAAGAGGGAAAAAAAGCCCGTTCGAGTTAGCGCAAATTTCCAGCTATCGAAGTTAAAATTACTGGATACCGTGTAAGGCTATCCAGAGGAAATAAATTTTGGTTCGAGTTAGCGCGAGGCTCGAGTTACTGGGTCAACTGCATTTCTAAGAACAAAGGTGTCTTCGAGCGATATCGATGGAAACTAAGATGGCAAAATTATTTAAGAAATTCTCCATGGTAAATCGTTTGAATGAAATATGATGTCATGAAGTTTCCCTGATCTAACGGTCGCTGATAAACGGTGACCATTGCCGTAACAAGAGGTTATCGAGACTGCAGTTAGTCCTTAGCGATTGCACCTTTGATTTTGTTCTCTGTTTGTTCTTATTTATGTTCTCTTTGAATTAGCTTTGCGAGATTAATGACCTGGAGAAACGCTTGGATTTACTTCTGGTTATTATGGAATTCCCAACACAGTTTGAAGATCTTGCGCCAGTAAGTTAAAACTGCAGTTGATTACTAAACGGCGAGGGGATTGGGACGGGGGCGGGAAATTTCTCAAACCCCTCGCTGCGAGCTTCTCACCGGCTTATAAAACAGGGTAGAATCTTGGCGTTACTTTACAGCTTACAAGCCTTTCATTCAGGTTTTGAACCCACTTTGCTTTTATTTGTGTAGTTAGGTGTCCCCAATTAGTATACACTGTATGCTAGCGACTTTGACACGTTAATAAAGTTCTTATCTTATCTTATCTTATCTTTCATCTAATATACGCTACTGAACTATCTGCGATGTGGCAACTGAAGGGTTGGAGTACGATGTTTCCAATTTAATTCTTCTTTTTTGTTTTTTGTTTTTGTTTGTTTTCAGAATGTGAATAATTTATTGCAAGCCTGCAAAGAACTGTACAACAGCAAGAATTTCTTGCTTGTGCTGGAGTACGTGTTGTCAGTTGGTAACATCCTCAACGCTGGTAGCAACAGAGGCGGCGCCTATGGCTTTAAACTTCAATCGTTACCAAAGGTAACAACTGATGTGCACTGAAACTCCACGGAAATCAGAAAATGGCTTACACTCCGCGAAGTTGCTATAACACCACCCCCCCCCCCCCCCCCCCCAAAATCGCCACCCGCCAAACAAACACCAAAAACACAGGCACCAAA